>Ga0207674_10000227_pt1 | contig 70334 bp, 59 predicted proteins | sample KBSCornC72_FD_184303 | JGI IMG/M metagenome (GOLD analysis project Ga0207674, IMG submission 184303) | Corn rhizosphere microbial communities from Kellogg Biological Station, Michigan, USA - KBS Corn C7-2 (SPAdes) (version 2) | ecosystem: Host-associated > Plants > Roots > Rhizosphere > Soil ...
AACTATCACAACGCGGGTAAGGTGCAGGCGTCGAGCGAGCCGCAGGACATGCGACTCCAGCGCATGCTTGGCCACCTCACCACGTTGCTTCCGCCGAAGCCGAACTCGGTGCTCGTCATCGGTTGCGGCGCCGGCGTGACCGCCGGCGCTGTCAGCATCGACCCGGCGCTGCAGAGCGAGACAATCGCGGAGATCGAGCCGCTCGTGCCGAAGGTCGTGTCGAAGTACTTCGGCGCGCACAACTTCAACGTCGTGACGAACCCGAAGGTGCACGTCGAGATCGACGACGCGCGCCACTTCATTCTCACGACCAAACAGAAGTTCGACGCGGTCACGTCCGATCCGCTCGATCCATGGGTGAAGGGCGCGGCGACGCTCTACACGAAGGAATTCTTCGACGTCGTGAAGGAGCATCTCAATCCGGGCGGCGTCGTGACGCTCTTTGTGCAGCTCTACGAGAGCAGCCCGGAAGCGGTGAAGAGCGAGATCGCGACGTTCTTCGCGGCGTTCCCGAACGGCGTCGTGTTCGGCAACACGAACAACGGCTCCGGCTATGATCTGGTCCTCGTCGGTCAGAACGGCGGCACGATGAAGATCAACGTCGATTCGATCGAGGCGCGTCTGGCGAGCCCGCAGTACGCTCAGGTCGCGCAGTCGCTCCGCGAGATTGGCATCAACTCGGCGACGGAGTTGTTCGCGAACTTCGCCGGCACCGAACCGATGCTCCGCCCCTGGCTTGCCGACGCGCAGATCAACCGCGATCGAAACCTTCGGCTGCAGTTCCTCGCCGGTCTTGGCCTGAACCGTTACGAGCAGGGCCCGATCTACAGCCAGATGCTGCAGTATCGCCGGTATCCGGAAGGCTTGTTCGAGGCGAGCCCCGAGAGATTGGCGCAGATTCGGATGGCCGTGGGCGGGCCGTAAAGCACGAGTGCATGAGCAGGTGAGAACAGGCGGCGCCGAAAGGCGCCGCTTTTCTTTCGGGCCAGCTAGCTTCCCCGCGTGCCAGACACGCACATCCACAAGGGCACTCCCGAGTTCCGCTCGATCACGCTCGGCATGTTCGCGGCGGGTTTCGCGACGTTCGCGCTCCTGTATTGCGTGCAGCCGCTCATGCCCGTCTTTGCGCGCGAGTTCGGGGTGAGTGCGGCGGCGAGCAGTTTGCCGCTTTCGCTCACGACGGGTTTTCTCGCGCCGGCGATGATCATCGCCGGCGCGTTTTCCGAATCTCGCGGGCGCACTCAGATGATGGTTGGGTCGTTGCTCGCGTCGGCGGTGTTGATGCTGCTGTCCGCCTTCTCGCCGCGGTGGAGCGTGCTGCTCGTGCTGCGGACACTTGCCGGAATCACCTTCGCCGGGCTGCCGGCTGTCTCGATGGCCTATCTGAGCGAAGAGATTCATCCGACGTCGATCGGGCTCGCGATGGGGCTGTCGATCGGCGGAAATGGACTTGGTGGAATGATTGGGCGATTGCTCACGGCGTTGATCGCTGACCTGTTGTCGTGGCGATACGCGCTCGGCGCAATCGGGCTGTTGGGGGTGACGGCGGCGATCGTGGCGTGGAAGACGCTGCCACCGTCGCGACACTTTGCGGCGCGACGGCTCGAGCCGACGGCGTTGTACCGTTTGTTCTGGATGCAGCTCCGGAATCCGCGGCTCGTCGGTCTGTACGCGCTCGGCTTCCTGCTCATGGGCGCGTTCGTGACCACCTACAACTACATCACCTACCATTTGCTCGGCGCGCCGTACCTACTCAGCCATACGATCGTTGGGTTCATCTTCGTCGTGTATCTCGTCGGCATCTTCGCGTCGGCGTGGATCGGATCGTTGGCGGACCGCATCGGCCGCGCACGGGTTCTGCTCGCGATGGTCGGCATCATGCTGCTCGGAATTGGACTGACGCTGCTCCGGCCACTGTTTCTCGTCGTGCTCGGAATTGCGGTGGTCACGTTTGGTTTCTTCGGCGGGCACTCGGTGGCGAGCAGCTGGGTTGGGCTGCGCGCGCATCAAGCGAAGGCGCAGGCGGCGGCACTCTACCTGTTCTTCTACTATCTCGGCTCGAGCGTAGCCGGATCGGCGGGCGGAGTGTTCTGGGACGCCGCGGGGTGGAAAGGCGTGGTCGGGTTCGTCGCGGCGCTGCTCGTCGTCGCGGTGTCAATCGCGCTCGGCACGGCGCGGGCCGAGCAAGCTCCGGCGGCCGCCTTATGACAACCAACGGGTCGACCGACGAGCCGATCGTTCCGCCATCCCGTGTGCTCGCGCTGCTCGATGAATTAGAGATCTCTTATGACCGGTACCACCACGCGCCGGTCAACACTTGCGAAGAGGCCGACGCGGCGGTCCCGAATGTCGATGCGGTGCAGACGAAGAATCTTTTTCTCCGCGACAAGCGTGGACGGCGCCACCTCCTGCTCGTCACCAGCTGCGCGAAGGCGGTGGATCTCAAGGCCTTCTGTGGTCAGGCGGGCGCCGATCACATCAGCTTCGCGTCGGCCGAACGGCTGGCAAAGTATCTCGGCGTCCGCCCCGGCTCGGTGACGGTGCTCGGCCTGTTCGTGGATACCGAGCACGCCGTGGAGCTCTATGTCGACAAGGACGTGTGGGAGACGGCGCGCTGGCGATGCCATCCCATGGTCAACTCCGAGACCGTCGTCCTCACACGCGAGTCGATCGAGGTCCTTCTGGCGCGAACCGGCCACCGGCCGACGGTCCTGTCGTTAACGTCGCGAAGCGTATCAGGGAATTCCTGACGCGGTGGCGAGGCAAAGGCCTCGTAATTCAAGAATTCAGTAGGCCGCTCCCCCACCAATCTTCCTTCCTCCGCCCGACAGAAGGCCTAAGCCCAAAGGCCGATCTTCAGGGCAGTTCGATAGGCGGACCGCAAGCCGACCGGCGCGGAACACCGTCGAGATTCGAGGGAGGAAGTATGAAAAAGACTTCATTCGCGGGTGTTGCACTCATCACACTCGTTGCGGCCGCCTCGGGCGGGGGCGCCCAAGAGACCGCCCGCGTTGCGGTATCCCCGGAGAGCAAGCTGTGGATCGAGGGCACGTCCAACCTGCACGGCTGGAGCTGCAAGGCCACCACCCTCGATGCAGCCGTAGAAATCGATCCCGCGGCCGCGTCCCAAGTCGCGGTTGCTCCGCCGAAGGCGCTGAAGAAGGTCCACGTAAAGGTGCCGGTGAAGTCGATCAAGTGCGGGCACGGAGGCATGGACGACAATCTCTACAAGGCGCTGAAAGCCGACGAGACTCCGGAGATCAGCTACATCCTCGCGACCTTCGAAGCAGTGCCTGGCGAAGCGAAAGACACCTTCATGCTCCACACCATTGGTAGCCTCACGATCGCCGGGAAAGAGAACAAGGTCTCGATGGACGTCGTCGCCACGCGGCTGGCGGACGGCACCGTCAAAGCCACTGGAGTGGTTCCGATCAAGATGACCGACTTCGGGATCAAACCGCCGACGGCGATCTTCGGGCGGCTCAAGACGGGCGACGAAGTGAAGGTGAACTTCGAGCTGAGCGTGGGGGCGCGGGCGATCGCTGCCGCGACGAACGGCCAACCGTAAATAGCTGCTGGACCGCTGGCAGCGCTGGGCTCCCTCCCTCCCTCCCAACGACCGGTCTCCAGCGGCCAGCAGCTAGACCCATCGGGGAATCCCTGACACCATTTCAGGGGTTCCCCGTCGGTCATTTCACCATGCCCCCGACAGTTTGAAGGGCGCCGAAAAAGTAGACTCCACCATGCGTTCAGCGAAGCACTCGAGGACTAGACTGCCGGCGTCCGATGTCGATATCGATCTCTGTGAAGCCATCGATCACGAATAGACCCGTGCCGCTCGTTCGCGGCCAATCACGGCCGCGGGCCCGAGGGGGAGCCGGAATCCGCCTCGCCGCGCTGCGCGTTCCGCTCGTCGCGAAACTGGTCGGCGCAAACCTCGGCGTCGTCGCGGTGCTCACCGCGGCGTGGGTTGCGTCGGGCGCCGTGATGAATGCCGAGGTGTTGCTCGCGATCCTTGCCGTGTTGGTGTTGCACCTTGTCGTCATCGGCATCGCGCTTCGGCCGATTCAGGATCTCGAGGCCGTGGCGTCGCGCGTCTGGAAGGGCGACTTCGCGGCGCGGGTAGAGCAGTCGGCGGTGGCGGATGATCAAGTGCTGCGCGTCGGCGCGATGTTCAATTTGCTGCTCGACGGCTTGGTGGCGGACCGCGCTCGCATGCGTGCCTTAGCGGCCGAAGTCATCGAGGTCGGCGACCGGGAGCGCGCGGCACTCGCTCGTGAGCTGCACGATTCGACGGCCCAGCGGTTGGCGGCGGTGATGCTTCAAGTCTCCGCCGCGGCGCGCGACGCAAAAGACCCGGCGCTCGCCGCGCGGCTCGCCGAAATTCGCGATGCCGCTGAGGAAGTAACAGAGGAAGTGCGGCTATTGTCGCACACCGTGCACCCACGAGTGCTCGACGATCTGGGGCTCGTGCCGGCGCTGCGCAAACTCGCCCGCGACTCGTCGGCGGGAACGGGCGTGGACGTCGATGTGGAAGCGAACACTGACGGCGCCGACATCCCACATCCGGTCGCGGCCACGTTGTATCGCGTCGCGCAGGAAGCGGTTCGCAATGCCGTGCGACATGCCGCGCCGCACCGGGTTCGCGTGGTGTTGCACCAGGTGAATGGTACGGCGACGCTGGAGATTCTCGACGACGGGAAGGGGTTCGACTTGCAAGAAGCCGAGCGACGGCGGCCGGGAATGGGCCTCCTCTCGATGCGCGAGCGCGTATCGCTCGTCGACGGCGAGCTCTCGATACGAACAGCGCCGGGCGACGGAACCGCGATCAGCGCGACCGTTCCAACATCGGCGCACTAGGCCTGTGGTATGCGCTTTACTAAATGGGAGACGCGATGACTGGGGACATGATTCGAGTGGTGTTAGCCGACGATCACGCGGTGGTTCGCGCGGGCCTCAAGGCCGTGCTCGGCGGAGCCAAGGACATAGAAGTCATCGGCGAGGCCAAGAATGGTCGTGAAGCGGTGATGATGGCCGAGCGGTTCAACCCCGACGTAATCGTCATGGACCTCTCGATGCCGGAGCTCGACGGCACCGCCGCGACGAAAGAGATCGTCCAGAAGGGCCTGCGCACCAAGGTGCTCGTGTTGACGATGCACGCCGAAGAGGACTATCTCGTCCCCTTGATGGAAGCGGGAGCGGCTGGCTATCTCGTGAAGAGCGCCGCCGACCGAGAACTGGTGGACGCAGTCCGGGCCGTCGCCCATGGCGACGTGTACGTAAGGCCCGCGGCGGCGCGAGTGCTGGCCAAGAACCTCACGAAGAAGGACCCCGCCCAGAACGAGCGCGACCGATTCGAAAAGCTCACGCAACGGGAACGCGACGTTCTTCGCTTGGTGGCGCAAGGGTTTTCGGCGCCGGAGATCGGCGAAAAGCTGTTCATCAGCCCGAAGACGGTCGACACCTATAAGCAACGGATTCAGGAAAAGTTGGGGCTCGCCCACCGATCCGATTACGTTCAGTTCGCACTGAAGCTGGGATTGCTCGCTCAGGCCTGACGTCGGCGAGCCCGGCTGGTGCACTTTTCCAGCAATGCCGCTCGCACACGCCCGCCGGTTTCGAGTCGCGCTCTGGATCGCGCTGCTCGTCCTCCTCATTCCAGTCAGCCTAACGTTCGGTGAGTTCGGCGCGGACGGCATTCGGCCGTGGCTCCGCCTGACATCGCTCATCGTCGTCGCAGCGACGCTCGTCGCCGCGCTGTCGAGACAGCGGAGCCTGGAGGCACGCGTGCGCAGTCAGCAGGCGGCCGATGAAGCGGTCCGCGCATCAGAGGCGAAGTTTTCGGGCATTCTTGCGATCGCCGCGGATGCGATCATTTCCGTAGATGAGTCGGAAAAGATCGTTCACTTCAATCACGGCGCGGAGGAGATTTTCGGCTACCGCGCCGACGAAGCCATCGGACGCCAGCTGGATGTTTTGCTGCCGCCGCGGACGCGCGCGGTGCATGACGCCCACATGCGGAAGTTCGCTTCCGGTCCTGAGGTGGCGCGACGCATGGGCGAGCGTCGCGAGATTCACGGGTTGCGCAAGAATGGCGAGGAATTTCCGGCCGAGGCGTCGATCTCCAAACTGGATACGCCGACCGGCATGCTGTTCACCGTCGTGCTGCGCGACGTCACGGAGCGCAAGCGGGCAGAGGAGGACGAACGATTCCTCGCGTCGGCGTCGGCCGAGTTGGGGAAGTCGCTCGAGCTGGATGAAGCGCTGGCCGCCGCGGCGGACCTGCCGGTGCCGCGACTCGCCGACGCTTGCTTGCTCGATCTGGTCGTCGGCGACGACGTCTATCGCCGCATCGCGAGCACGCGGCAGCGCACTGATCTCGCGCCCGCACTCGACGCGCTCAGCGCGGTGCCTCTGACCGCCGACTCACCGTCGCCGATCATCGACGTGATGCGGCGTGGGCGCGCCGAACTGGTGCCGTCGATCGACGACGCGTGGCTCGAGGCCAACGAGGAACCGGCGTTGATTCCGGAGTGGCGCCGCCTGCGGGTGGGGGAGGGAGCTCGCGCACTACTCATCGTACCGCTCGCCGCCGGACCACAGACGATCGGCGCGCTCACACTCATTGGCGTGGACGGCCGCTCGTTCAGCGCGGAGCGCCAGGGACTGGCGGAGAAATACGCCGCGGTCGCGGCGGGGGCGTTGGCGAACGCGCGGCTGTACGGCATCGCGCAGCGCGCGAACCGCGCGCGCGACGAAGTGCTCGGCGTCGTCTCACACGATCTGCGCAACCCGATCAGCGCGATCGCCATGTGCGCGCGCGCACTCGAGGAGAATGCGCCGAGAGACGAAGCGGCGCGAAAGGAGCTGTTGCTGACGATTCGCGAGTCCACGGAGTGGATCAACCGTCTGATCCAGGATCTGCTGGACGTGGCGGTCATCGAGAGCGGCAAGCTGTCGCTGCAATTGCGAGAGCAGGAACCGGCGCCGCTCGCGCTGCAGGCGCGGCACATGTTCGAAGTCGAGGCCGCGGGCCACCAGATCCAGCTCGACGCAAGGATCGCGACGAATCTCCCGCTAGTGACGGCCGATGGAGCGCGGATCGTGCAAACATTGGGAAATCTGCTGCGCAACGCCATCAAGTTCACGCCGAACGGCGGACGGATCGCGATCGGCGTCGAAGCGCGCGGCGGACGCGTTGAGTTTTCCTTGAAGGACTCGGGTCCCGGCATACCGGTGGAGAATCAAGCTCGGCTTTTCGACCGATATTGGCAGTCGTCGGATGGAGCGCGTGCACGCGGCACCGGGCTGGGATTGTCGATCGCCAAGGGAATCGTCGATGCGCACGGCGGGGAGATCTGGGTGCGCAGCGCGCCGGGCCAAGGCAGCATATTCACTTTCGCCATTCCCGCGGCGCCGTCGCCGTCGCGGACGCAAGGCTAGAGGAGGAATCGATGACACAAATCGGCCGCCCCATCTTCTATGAGCTCACGCGAAGTGACGCGCTGGCGCTGCTCGACAATCATCAGGTTGGCAGGCTGGCGTTCACCTTTCACGATCGAGTGGACATCGAGCCGATCTCGTACCGGTTCGACGACGGCTGGTTGTATGCGCGGACGGCGCCAGGGACCAAGCTGACCGTCGTGCGACACAACCCGTGGGTGGCGTTCGAGGTCGATGAAGTGGAGAGCCGCTTCGATTGGCGAAGCGTCGTCATCCACGGAACGATCTATTTTCTGGATCCGAGCGGCGGCGATCGTGATCGCGAGGCATACGCGACGGCGCTCAAGGTGCTGCGTGCCGTGGACGGAGACGTTCTCACCGCCGCGGATCCGGCGCCTCGCCGCACCACGCTGTTCCGCATCCACGCCGATGAGATCATCGGCAGGGCGTCTCGCACCGGCAAGTGACGGCGGCGTGCACATTCTCGTTCTGAACGTCGGTTCGTCGACACTCAAGTTTCAACTCATCGACACCGACGCGGCATCGATCGCGGCGGCGACGGATCGCCGACTGGCCGGTGGCCAAATCGAGCGGATCGGCGGCGAAGCGATCGTCGAGCTGAATGCGGCCGGCCGGCCGAGTGTGAAGACCGCTGTCCAGCTCCGCGACCACGCGGCGGCCGTCGAGTACTTGATCGGCTGGCTCGCGAGCGAGCAGTCGGGTGCCGCGATCACGCGGGTCGCGGAGATCGAGGCCGTCGGCCACCGCGTCGTGCACGGCGGTGAACGATTCAGTCAATCGGTGCGCGTCGACGACGAGGTGTGGCGCGCGATCGAGGATCTGATCGACCTCGCGCCCCTGCACAATCCGCACAACCTTCGCGGCATCTCCGCCGCGCGCGCGGTGTTGGGCCCCGGGGTGCCACAAGTCGCGGTCTTCGACACCGCGTTTCATCATACGCTGCCGGAGATCGCGTATCTCTATGCGATCCCGTACCAGTTTTATCGGCGCTACCGTGTTCGTCGCTACGGTTTTCACGGTACCTCGCATCGGTACGTCGCGTGGCGCTATCGGCAACTGACGGGAACGGCCCGCGACGCGACGAAGATCATCACGCTTCATCTCGGTAATGGCGCGTCTGCCTGCGCGATCGTCGGCGGCAACTCGATGGACACGTCCATGGGTTTCACGCCGCTCGAAGGGCTCGTGATGGGAACGCGGTCGGGCGACATCGATCCGGCGATCGTGGACTTCGTGTCGGCGAAGGAGGGGATGACGCCGCGGGAGGTCGATGCGCTGCTCAACAAGCAGTCGGGGCTGCTCGGCGTATCGGGGCTCACCGCGGACATGCGCGAGCTCCTGGACGAGGAGTCCGAGCATGCCGACCGTCGGGCGCGTTTGGCGATCGACCTGTTCGCTTACCGCGTGAGGAAGTATCTCGGGGCCTATCTGGCGGCGATGAACGGCGCGGATGCCATCGTCTTCGCCGGGGGCATCGGCGAGCACTCACCGAACGTTCGCGCGCGTATTTGTCAGGATCTCGACTGGCTGGGCATTCGCCTCGACCCTGCGAAGAACGATGGAATGGTGCGTGGAGAAGGGAGGATCGACGCCGACGGGTCGCGTGTGGCGCTGTGGGTCATCCCTACAGACGAAGAGCTTCTGATCGCGCGCGACACCTGGCGGGTCGTTACCGGGGTCGATCCCAGGGTCTAGCGGAATCCGGGCACGAACCGTTTCGAAACTCCCGTTGTCTATCTCTCGTAGCTCCTATCGACAAACGATAGGACACGACGTATTCTCCTATCGACATTCGATAGATAGGCCCGGATGCCCCATTCGCCGACTAATCTCCTGCAGGGGACCCTCGATCTCCTGATCCTCAAATCCCTTGCACTCGGCGAGCTGCACGGACTCGGCGTCTCGCGGCGCGTCGAGCAGCTCACTCGGGGGACGTTCGACGTCGGGCCGGGCTCGCTTTTTCCGGCGCTTCATCGGCTCGAGGGTTCCGGGTGGCTGAGCTCGCGGTGGGGCGTGTCCGAGAACAACCGCAAAGCGAAGTTCTATCGCCTGACCGCCGCGGGACGGCGGCAGTTGGACGTCGAGACGGGGGAATGGAAGCGCATCGCCGTCGCCATCAGTTACGCACTGGAGGCAAACTGATATGTCGATCTTTGGCCATTTTCGGACGTCAGTCCGCAACGTTGCCGGCCGGTCCGCGGTCGAGCAGGACCTCAACGAAGAGCTACAGAGCTACATCGACGAGCTCACGGCCGAATACGTCAAGGCCGGCGCGAGCCCCGACGAAGCGCGGCGCCGCGCGCTGATCAAAGTCGGCGGCGTGGAACAGGTGAAAGATCAGGTGCGCGACGAGCGACCGGGCATGATGTTCGAGAACACCGTGCGCGACTTCCGGCACGGACTTCGGTTGTTGCGCCGTTCGCCCGGCTTCGCGACGATCGCCGTCGTCACCATCGCGCTGGGCATCGGCGCGACGAGCGCGATCTTCAGCGTCATCAACGCGGTGGCGCTCAAACCACTGCCGTACCCCGCGGCGGATCGCCTGCTGTACATCACGAGCCAGTTCCCATCGCTCGGCTTCGAAAAGTTCTGGGTGTCGCCGCCCGAGTATCTCGAACTGCGCGAGCGGTCGAAGTCCTACAGCGACATCGCGGCGTACCTCGAGAACCCGGTGAACGTGAGCGAGGGCTCACGTCCCGAACGCGTCAGCGCCGTATTCGTGACAGCGAACATGTTCGATGTCCTCGGCGTTCGACCTCGGCTCGGAACACCGTTCACGCCCGAGCAGGACCTGCCGAACGTGGAACCGGTCGTCGTGCTGTCGGATGCGATCTGGCGTCGAACGTTCGGCGCCGATCCAGCGATCGTCGGCAAGCAGGTCGAGATCCAGGGCCGGAAGCGCAGGGTCGTCGGCGTCGCTCCGCCCGGGCTCGATCTTCACGACATTCATCCGCAACTCTGGATGCCGCTCGGACTCGATCCAACCAATCGGCGCAACCGCGGCTCGCACTTCCTGTATCTCGTCGGGCGGCTCAAACCCGACGTCTCCGCCGGCAAGGCGGAGTCCGAGCTCAGGACGCTCGTCCACCAGTGGGGGACGCTGAGTCCGGGGATGCACGTGCCGAATGATACGACGCATCGGCTGCAGCTCGCTCCGCTTCAGGTAGAAGTGGTCGGCAACGTTACACGCGCTCTATGGATCCTGCAGGGCGCGGTGATTCTCGTACTGCTGATAGCATGCGCAAACGTCGCCAACCTGCTGCTCGTCCGCGCCGAGGGGCGTCACAAGGAATTTGCGATTCGTTCGGCGCTTGGCGCCGGTCGCGGACGCATTCTCCGTCAATTCACCGCGGAAGGAATGGTGTTGACGACCGTGGGCGCGATCCTCGGCCTGGCCATCGCCCACTGGGGGCTGAAGGCGCTGCTCGCGGCGAATCCGGCGAGCATCCCACGCGCGGCGGAGATCGCGATTGATCCACGCGTTGTCCTGTTCACGCTGGTTGTCGCGGCGGTCACGGCTACGATCTTCGGACTGGCACCGCTGCTTCACCTTGGCGAGGGCGTCGTGGCGGCGGCGATCAAGGAAGGTGGAACGCGTACCACGCACAGCGCGGCGCGGCATCGGGTGCGTCGTGGTCTCGTCGGCGGAGAGATCGCGCTTGCAGTGATGCTCGTCGTCGGCGCGGGGCTGCTCATTCGAAGCTTCCGCAACCTGACGACGGTGGACGCGGGATTCGACGGGCGCAACATCGTCACGTTCGGCATCAACCTGCCCCCGTCGAAGTACACCGACGCGCAACGGCGCGCACAGTTCAGCGCGGATCTCGCGGCGAAGTTGAATGTCATTCCCGGAGTGCAGTCGGTGGCGGCGATGACCGGACTGCCGCCCAACCGCCCAGTGAACGCGAACGACACCGACCTCGAGAACGTTCCATCGGGAGCTGATCTGCCGGCACACAATATCGACTATTACCAGTCCGCGACGGTTCATTATTTCGAGGCCATGAAGATCCCGATCCTCAAGGGGCGCGGCTTCACGCCGAGTGACGTCGCCGGGCCAGGGGTCGCGGTGATCAACGAAGCGATGGCAAAGCGCTTCTATCCGAACGTCGATCCAATCGGGCACCGCGTTCGTCCGCCGGGGCCCGACACATTACCCTGGTTCACCATCGTCGGCGTCGCGAAGAACGTGAAGCAGGGCGGGCTCGATCAAAAGGCCGGCACCGAGTTGTACTTCAACATCGAGCAGGGCCCGCGGATCAACGGGCGCGCGCCGAATTCCTTCAATTTCGTGCTGCGGACAACGCGGCCGGTCGACGCGCTCGCCTCGGCGATCGGGAATGTCGTGCGGTCGATGGACGCGGGATTGCCGATCATTCAACTGCGAACGATGGACGGTGTCTTCGCCGACTCGGTGAGCCGGCAACGCTTCCTCTCGCAGCTATTGGCGATCTTCGCCGGCGTGGCGCTCTTGCTCGCGGCGATCGGAACGTACGGCGTGCTGTCGTACCTCGTCACCGAACGCCGGCGTGAGATCGGGATTCGTGTCGCGCTCGGTGCCAGCTCGAGCGGGATCGTCCGGCTGGTGCTTCGACAGGGGCTCGGTCTGACGGTCGGCGGAATTCTGCTTGGCGTCCTCGGCGCGCTCGCATTGGCGAGGGTGACGCGTTCACTCCTGTTCGGCGTGTCGCCAACCGATCCGACCACTTACTTTCTGGTCGCCGGCGTCATTCTCGGGATTGCACTGCTGGCGTGCCTGGTTCCCGCGCAACGCGCGATGCGGGTCGACCCCCTCGTCGCGATACGGGACGAGTAGCCGGAGGGGGCGTACGCGCGGCGAGAGCGAGGACGTCGTTGTAGACACCGGCCGCCGTCACCGCGGGGCCCGCGCCGGGCCCGGTGATGACGAGCGGCCTGGCGTGATAGCGCGAGGTGGTGAAGATGAACTGGTTGTCCGTGCCGCTCAGCGTCGCGAGTGAGTCGCCGAGCGGCACGCGCGCCAGCCCGACGGCGATGGACTTTTTCGTGACCTGGGCGCGATAGCGCAGCACGCATCCTTGCGCGGCCGCGGCGTGCACGCGGCGAACCCAGAGGTCGTCGAGCTCGCCGACGCGCGCGACGAATTCGTCGCGGGACACGCTGTCGAATTCGCTCGGGACGAGCGACTCGACCGCGACGTCGTCAAAGTCGCCGCGGAATCCGATGACGCGCGCGAGAATGAGCGCCTTCCGCGCGACGTCGATTCCCGAGAGGTCGGTTCGCGGATCCGGCTCCGTGTAGCCCGCGTCGATCGCGTCGCGAAGCGCGTCCGAGAAGCGACGGCCCTGTCCGAGCTCGCCGAAGAGAAAGCCGAGGGTCCCCGACGGACAACCCTCGATGCTCAGGACACGATCGCCGGCGTCGATCAACTTGTTCAGCGTGTCGATCACCGGAAGGCCGGCTCCGACCGTTGCTTCATGCGCAATACGGCGAGTACGTGCTTCGGCGATCGAGTGGAGACGGTCGAAGTCGGCCTGCGCGCCGGCGAGGGGCAATTTATTGGCGAGGACGAGATCAAATCCGCGTTGCAGCGCCGCCTCGAGCATTGGCTGGGTATCGGCGGCGGTCGCGTCGACGAGAATCGATCGCCGCGGCAAGCGAGCCGTGAGAGTGGCGACGGACGTCTCGGGTAGACACGCCGTACCGCCTTCGCTCTGGGCGATGCTCGTTCCCGCCTCCTTGAGCGCGCGCAGCTCCATGACGCGACGCCACGAAAGACCGGAGGGTTCGAACACGTAGCCCGATCGGTCGACAAGACCACAAACGCGAATTCGGCGTCTCGAAGTTCGATAGTTCGTCGCAAGCTGGCGCAGCAACTCTCGTCCGATCGCGCCGACCCCGAGGAGCACGACGTTCGTCTCACTCATACGATCGCCTCCTCGAGCGTGGTACAGCTTCCAAATTCGGCAACGACACAATCGAGGGCGTTCGTGAGGTCGCGCGCCAGGTCGTCGGCGGATTCGATGCCGACGGACAACCGGACGAGCGAGTCGCGGATCCCGGCGGTTGCACGTGCCGAAGCGTCCATCGACGCATGGGTCATGGTGGCCGGATGAGCGATGAGGCTCTCGACCCCGCCCAACGACTCGGCGAGCGTGAAGTACTCCAGCGCCGACGTAAGGCGCTCGACTCCAGCCACACCGCCGATAACCTCGAAACTGACCATTGCGCCGAACGCGCGCTGCTGCGCCGCCGCGATCTCGTGGCCGGGATGCGTCGGGAGTCCAGGATAGTAGACGTGCGCCACGCCTTCGTGACCGAGCAGCGCGTCGACCACCGCGGTGGCGTTCGCGACGTGCTGGTTCACGCGCGCGTGCAGCGTTCGGATGCCGCGCAGCGTGAGGTAGCTGTCGAACGGCGCGCCGGTGATGCCGAGGCAGTTCGCCCACCATGCGAGCTCGTCGCCGAGAGAGGCGTCGCGCGCGATCACGGCCCCACCGACAACATCGCTGTGGCCGTTCAGATACTTCGTCGTCGAATGGACCACGATGTCCGCGCCGAGCGCGATGGGCTGCTGCAGGGCCGGCGAGAGAAAAGTGTTGTCGACGACGACGGTGGCACCGGCGGCATGGGCCACGGCGGCAACACGGCGGACGTCGGTGATGCGGAGCAGCGGGTTGCTCGGCGTCTCGATCCAAACGAGACGAGGCCGGCGACGCGCGATCTCGTCGGTGGCTCGCGGCGACGTGAGATCGGTGAAAACGAGGTCGAAGTGCTTCTTTTTTGCAAGCGCACGCAGCAAACGCTGCGTTCCGCCGTAGCAGTCATGCGCGGCGATGATCACGTCACTCGGCTCGGCGAGATGGAGCACGAGCGCGACGGCCGACATCCCGGTGCTCGTCACCACAGCTCGCTCGCCTTCCTCGAGCTCGGCCAGCGCGCCGGCCAGCTGCGAGCGCGTCGGGTTGCCGCTACGCGTGTAGTCGTAGGTACGCGGTTTCGCGAAGCCCTCGAACGCGAACGTGGAGGAGAGATGGATTGGCGGCACGACGGCGCCGTGCTCGCGGTCGGTGGCGATGCCGGCGCGAACGGCGCGCGTGATCGGGCTGGAACAGTCGGATGCGCTCATGAGTGGATTTGAATCGAGAGTGCGTTGTCGAGAATGAGGCCGAGGGCGCGCGGCTCCGTGAGAAATGCGTCGTGGCCCCGGGTGCTGGGCAGATCGATCAGCCGCGCCGGTCCACCGAGGTGGCCGGCGAGATACTCGAGCTGCTCGCGCGGTACGATCGCGTCGCCTTCCGCGGCAACGAGGATCGTTGGTGTACGGATGGCAACTGGATTCACACTGTGCAGATCGCCGGAGAGCGACAGCGCGAGGAACCGCTCGGCCGACCAGCGATCGGCGAAGCGCTCGCCGTGATGCTGGAGATACCCTTCGACGGGGAAGCAGGCGTCGTTGTCGGTGAGTCGCTCGGGCGCGGTGTCGAACCGTTCGGCGAATTCTTCGCTGCTGCGATACGTGGTGATGGCCAACTCGCGCGCGAGGGCAAGCGCGTCGTAGGCGCGACCCGTCTCGAGGCCCAGCCGCACTATGCGTCGCTGAATGCCGCGAAGCGCGGTGCTCATCGGATGCGGCTCGTGCGGAGCGCTGATGGCGACAACGCGATCGACGCGATCGGGATGTCGCTCGGCGAAAGCGAGGGCGACCATCCCGCCGTATGATGCTCCGACGAAGGCGTGCAGACGTTCGACGCCGAGCTCGTCGAGCACGCGCGCGATTGCGTCGGCCTGATCGGCTGTGGTGACGGTACGCGCCGGTAGGCCGTCATCGCGGCGACCGCCGTCGAGAAAATCGACGCCGAGCACGCGGAGGGCGTTGGTGTTGATGGCGCGGCCCGGTCCGACGATCGCATCCCACCATCCGGGCGACCTGTCGTGTTCGTTCGCGGCGACGTGTCGCGTCGCTGAAATGCCGCCGAGGACCGCGACAAGCGGACCGCCGGGCGGTCCAGTCACTTCGAACGCCGGCAGTTCGGCGTTGAGTGTTGTGCTACGGCCTTCGCGTTGTTGGGGAACTTCCTTCAGTAGCGTCACGTCGGCTCCCGGCAACCACGTCACACATGTGCCAGGAACGTCGAGATCACGTATGCGTGATCTGATGCTCTGAAAAACGAATCGCCCGGGCGAAAAAGGGCCGCCGGGCGCATCGCGTTTTAGCACATTGTTTAACGTGGCGGCAATAGGCGGCAAATCACCACGGCTTCGATTGTCCGTAGAGAGTATCGCCCTCTCCGCGGGGTGTCAAGCGGGAGTTCGTCCGACTGCGGAATCGCCCGGGCCGCCGCAAGTTAGTTGTGATGCCGACCACCTCGAGATCCGTGCGCCGCTCACGCAGGCCGGCGGCGCGACCGACTCGGCCCGCGTCGCGACGGCGACTACTGGTTGCAACGACGGGTGAGCTCGAATCGCGGGGAGCGCTGCGCTTCGCCGCCGCGCTCGGTGACCGCTTTCCGGACACATCGGTGCTCGCGCTCGGTGTTTCGCCGCCGTTTCCGCACGACGTGACGAACATGCTGTCGCTGGAGCAGCCGGCGCTGGCGGACGAGGAACACCGACAGAAGTTGCTCGAGACAGTGAGGCGCGTAGTCGCCGATCTCCCCGGCGCCGAGGGGTGGGACAAGATGGCGGTGACAGGCACGCCGTCCGACGAGATCAATCGAGTCGCCGAGCGCTTGGGCGCTACGATGGTGGTCATCGGTCTTGGACGCCACCGTCGACTCGATCGCATCTTCGGCAGCGAGACGGCGATCGACGTGATGCGGCACGCGAGCGTGCCCGTCGTGGCGGTTCCGGCATCCACCCGCTCGCTTCCCGAGCGAGCCCTCGTCGCGATGGATTTCACCGACGCGAGCATGGCGGCGGCGACGTTGAGTGCGCAACTCGTTCCGCAGCAGGGCGTGCTGTACGTCGCGCACGTCTGCCCGTTTCTTGGCGGTCCGACAGAGCCGGGCGATCTGATCGATCTCTATCGCGCGGGCGCGCAAGCCAAGCTCGACGAGGTCGTCGGAAGAATCCGCGGCCACGCCGATTGTGCGATGGAAACTGTGCTGCTCGAAGGGGAGCCTGCCGACGCCATTTTGAAGTTCGCGAAGCGCCAGCGTTGCGGACTGATCGGACTCGGCGGACACGAGCAGGGGCTTCTCGATCGCATCCTGCTCGGCTCGATCCGAACGAAGGTGCTGCGCGGCGCGACTTGCTCCGTGCTGATCGCGCCGCCTAGGTAGGCGCCGCGCGCGAAGCGCGCTGCGTCCCGAGGAAACGGTCGAACCAATCCGCGGCGAGCTTTGCTACCTGATCCATCGTGCCCGGCTCCTCGAAGAGGTGTGTGGCGCCTTCGACGAGCACGAGCTCCTTCGGCGATGGCAGCTCGCGGAACGCCCTCTCATTCAGGGCGATCACCTCGGTGTCGGCGCCGCCGACGATGAGAAGCGTCGGAGCACGAACGCGATCGATGACCGGCAACGCCAAGTCGGGACGACCGCCGCGCGACACAACGGCGCGCACGACGGCTTGCCGGTTCGCCGCGGCGACGAGTGCGGCGGCCGCTCCCGTGCTCGCGCCGAAGTAGCCGATCGCCAGCTCGGCCGCGACGGTCTGCGTCGACAGCCAGTCAGTGGCGGAGATCAGACGCTTGGCGAGAAATGGGATGTCGAAGCGAAGGTGCGCGGTCGCGTCGTCGGCGGTCGCTTCGTCGGTGGTGAGGAGATCGAATAGCAGCGTAGCGAGCCGATGGGCGTGCAGGACGTTTGCCACTTGTCGGTTGCGCGGGCTGCGCCGGCTGCTTCCGCTTCCGTGCGCGAACACGACAAGCCCCGCGGGATCCGCCGGGACGGACAGATCGCCCGCGAGACCGACATCGCCGGCTTCGATCGACACGGCCTGATCCATCGTGGTCACATCGCTGCTGATTGCACCTCCGGCGACGTCGCAAACCAAGGGCCGTGCTGCCATCGGCCCTCGGAGCGGCCGCCGGTGAAAAGCGGCTCGCAGTAGTGAATGTCGCCGCGCGCGACGATCACGAGCCACCCGGAAGCACGCACCGCGTGCGGCAGGCCGCGCAAGCGGAGCTCGAGCCGGCGGAGGTTTCGCTCGAGCAGGTCGCGATCCGGTCTGGCGACCGCATGCGCGTAGTGATCCCTCAGCTCGCTCACAAAGCCGGCGACTTCGACTCGCCAAGCGGCGTGCGTCCCGCCGTGCAGCCGAACGTGATCGGTCGAGAGGTACGCGCTCAACGTCGGCGTATCCGCCAACTCGTCGATCAATTCCAATTGCCGCGCAATCATTGCCGACATTTCGTCGTGGAGGGTTGGTTGGCTAAGGTACCAAAGACGTCCGGGTTGGATGTCGGCGACTTTCCGAATAGTGCGTCGGGGTTTCACGGATCGGGTTTTCCCTTTCTTCGAACATCATGCGCGCAATGATTCTCGAGCGTGAAATGGTCAACGACCGGGGCGAACCCGCCTTGCGACTGGTCGAAGCTCCGCCGCCCGAGCCTTCCGCGGACGAGCTACTCGTCGCGGTTTCAGTCTGCGGTGTTTGTCGAACCGACCTCGATCTCGTCGAAGGACGCCTCGTCGCGCCTCAGTATCCGGTCATCCCCGGTCATCAGATCATTGGTCGCGTCGAGGGTGCCGGCAGTGAAGCGCGCGGTTTCCAGCGCGGCGACCGCGTTGGCGTCGCCTGGATTCACTCGGCGTGCGGACAATGCGAGTGGTGCAGAAGCGGGATGGAAAATCTTTGTCCGTACTTTCGCGCCACCGGGTGCGACGACGACGGTGGCTACGCCGAGTATGTCGGTGTTCCAGCCGCGTTCGCGTACGCCATTCCGGACCGGCTCACGGACGAGGACGCGGCACCTTTATTGTGCGCGGGTGCGATCGGTTGGCGCTCGTTGAACTTGACCGGCCTACACGACGGCGAGCCGCTCGGACTCACGGGCTTCGGTGCCTCGGCGCATCTGGTATTGCAGTTGGCGCGGGCGAGGTTCCCTCGCTCCGAGGTCTTCGTGTTCGCGAGGAATGCGGGCGAGCGGGAGTTCGCGCGCTCACTCGGCGCGGCGTGGGCCGGAGAGATCGACGACGCGCCGCCGGCGGCACTTCGCGCGATCATCGACACGACGCCGGCATGGCGACCAGTAGTCCGCGCGCTTCGCGCGCTTCGGCCGGGCGGTCGTCTCGTCATCAACGCGATCCGAAAAAGTCAACGAGATGTGAACGAGCTCACGACGCTCGACTACGGACGCGACCTCTGGATGGAGCGCGAGATCAAAAGCGTCGCCAACGTCACGCGGAAGGACGTTGCCGAGATGTTGGCGTTTGCTTCCTCGGCCGGTATTCGACCCACGGTGGCCGTCGTCCCGCTCGAGCACGCGAACGATGCCTTGAGCGCATTGCGTTCTGGGGGCGGTGCAATTCGAGGCGCGCAGGTGTTGCGAATTGTCGCCGGCTGATGTCGTCGCGCAGCGCGCGAAGGCACGCGGCGAACACGCCGCCAAGCAGCACTGCCGCGATGGAGAGGACGACCATGATTGGGTTGTGAGACTCGACCATAGGATGCACGTTCTCGAAACACCTCGGCGTCGGGCGTAAACCGACCTTTTCGCGTCGATCGCCCGACAGCGCCGGCTATCCCGCCGTCTAGCGTTCACCTTCAAGCGTCCTCCTTGGACGACCTCGGACGAACTATGGCAACCGTCATCGAGAGCATCGTTTCTGAATCTCCAGGTCCACGCGATGGAGTGTGGCGTGCCGTCACCGACGGCATCGCGGCAGTCGGCGCGCTCACGCTACGCGGCGTCGCGAGCGTGGGCGCGGCAGCGCGTTTCACCGGCGACACCTTCGCCGCACTCCGCGACGCGGCGTCGTGGCTACCGCAGTCGCTCGGGCAGATGTGGAGCCTCGGTGTAGCGTCGCTTCCGATCGCGCTCTTCATCGCGATGTTCACCGGGATCGTCCTCGCGCTGCTGGCGAGCTACTCGTTCACCGGCGCGGTGCCGCTCTACTTCGTCGGCACGCTCGTCGAGAAGACGATCACACTGGAGCTGGCGCCCGTTCTCACCGGACTGGCGCTCGCCGGTCGTGTCGGGGCGAACATCGCCGCCGAACTGGGCACCATGCGCGTCACGGAGCAGATCGACGCGCTCGAGACGCTTGGCTACGACCCCATTCCGTATCTCGTCGTGCCGCGCGTGCTCGCGGGGGCCACGATGTTTCCGGTCGTCGTCGCGGCAGCGATGCTCGTCGGCGTAGCCGCCGGATGGACGGCGTCCGTCGCGCTGCTGCACCTGTCGACGGCCGAGTTCATGAAGGGGCTGCGTCTCTTCTTCCAGGTGTTCGATGTTCAGTATGGCCTCGTGAAGTCGGCGAGCTTTGGATTCGCCGTCGCTCTGATTGGCTGCGCGCGTGGCCTCAAGGCCGAGGGCGGTGCAGTCGGAGTAGGACGCGCGGCCACATCGGCCGTGGTCTACTCGGCGGTCTTCATTCTCGTGCTGGATGCCTTCTGGGCTGTGACTTGGCTGCTCGGCCGGGAGGCGGTCCAATGAAACGCAAAACCGATCTCCTCGTTGGCCTCGTGGTTCTCGTGATCGCAATCGCGACGATCGCCGCCGTGGCGTGGGTCAAGCAGGCCGACATCGGCAAGCGGCAGCGAGATGTCGTCGCGCGTTTCCGCGACGTCGGGAACGCGCGCGTCGGCAACGCCGTCGTGATTCGCGGCGTCGTCGGCGGACGCGTGCAGTCGATCGAGCTGGCGCCGAACGGCTGGGTGGACGTGCACATGAAGGTGGATCCGTCGGTGCAGCTCCCAGTCGATCCCGTCGTGCTCCTGAACGAATCGAGCCTGTTCGGCGAATGGCAGGCGACGATGATCGAGCGGAACGCGCTGCCGCACGACGAAGCGGTGCAGCGCGAGATCGCCGATTCCAAACGGGGTCCAGGAGTCCTTCCTGGTGCGTCGCAACCTGGCATTGGCAAGCTCACCGCAGTCGCTGGGCAGATCGCCGGCGATGTAGCGACCGTCGCCGGCCGCGTCGAGGTCGCGTTCGACGAGCAGGCGGCGCGCGAGCTGCGCGGCTCGATCCGCAACGTATCCGATCTCTCGACGACGCTTTCCACGGCCGTTCGCGGCCACGCATCGGATCTCGACGTGCTGTCCGCCGAGCTGCGGAAGGCCATCGAAACGCTCAATCGCACGGCGAACACCGTGCAGACGACGGCGGGCCGCGTCGATTCGGCGGCGACGTCGCCGCAGGTACGCTCGATCGTGACCGACGTCGAGGCGGCGTCCAGTGAATTGCGGCGCGCGGCGACGCAAGTGAACGAGCTGTCCAAACGATTCGGGACGAGCCAGGCCCGTCTCGACGCGCTTCTGGCGACCGGCGACTCCGTGCTGACGAAGGTGAATTCCGGTCAAGGTTCGCTCGGCTTGCTGGTGAACGATCCCTCGATGTACCGCCGAACCGATTCGCTCATCGTCTCGCTTCGGGCATTGGTCGCGGACATCCAGGCAAACCCAAAGAAGTATTTGACTGTTCGAATCTTTTGATGGAGACAACGATGTTGACGCTCAAAGACCTCATGACTCCCGCGCCGGTGACGATCGCCCCCGGCGCGACCCTTCGCGATGCGGTCGAGATCCTCAGCAAGGTCGGCGTCAACGCGCTGCCCGTCGTGGACGGCAACAAGGTCGTCGGCGTCGTCACGACGTTGAGCATCATCGCCTTGGAGTCGGTGACGCCTGGCGTGCCGATGGAGCGCGATCCGTCGGACGTCTGGGATTCCGTTCCGGCCCCTCCGGACGACGACGATGTTCCCGCCGCCGAGTATTTCGCGGAGTTGTGGGAGGACGCGGGGACCGAGCTCGACGAGCGGTTCCGCGTCACGGACTCCCCCGAATGGGACTTTCTATCGGAGCATCGCGTCGAAGAGGCGATGCTGCCCGATCCCATCGAGCTGCCGCCCGAAGCGAAGGTCGACGAGGCAGCACAGCGGATGCGTCTGACCGGCGCGCATGCTGTGCTCGTCGTCGACGATGGGAAGCTCCGCGGGATCGTCACGACGATGGACGTCACACGTGCTTTCGCCCAAGAGCACCCGACAGAAACAGAGTAAGAGGCCCGACAGAGGTTCGGTCATTCGCCGACGGTTCGCCGCCTCGTTGCGGACCACCTTTCCGCTCAGGAACGAAGGTGGTTAACGCGAGGAGGAGACCATGGGAACGCTGACGCTGGAAACCGTTCGGCCGGAAGTGGGCGTCCGCGCCGCGAAGACATCACCAATCATCGTTGCCACGGACGGGCGCGACCAATCCGACGAGGCGCTCGTCGCCGGCGGGCTGTTGGTGGGGGATGGACGCGAAGGCGGACTGCGCGTGGTCACGGTGCTCAAGCCCATGCCGATTGTGAGCCCCGAGGCGCAACTGCCGGTCTCGCCGGACGTGGAGGCGGCACGCCGCGCCGACGCAAAGCGCGTCGTGCGAGAACAGCTCGAGCGCGTGTGGAGCGTCCCGTTCAACGCGGACATCGAGTTGTACGACGGTGATCCGGCGACGACGATCGCCCGAGTGGCGCACGAATCGAATGCATCGATGATCGTGTCCGGACTGGGCCGTCACCGCGTCATCGATCGACTGTTTGGCGACGAGACCGCCCTCCGGCTCATCCGCGTCGCGGCTGTTCCCGTGCTTGCGGTCGGCGCCAACTTCACGGCGGCGCCGCAGCGCATCGTCGTGGCGATCGACTTCAGCGAGACCAGTCTTCGCGCCGCGCGGCTCGCCCTCGAGCTGGCCGCTCCCGGAGCGACGATCTACCTCGCCCATGTCGCGCCACGCGATGCGACGCTGTACGACTGGAACGGCTGGGGCTCGAGCTACAAGCAGGATGCCGGTGAAGCGCTGCAACGTATGCGCGACCAGCTCCGCATCCCGCGGGACATGATCGCGCAGCGCGTGCAGCTGCAAGGTGATCCGGCTACCGAGCTCCTGGCGTTCGCGGCGAGCGTCAACGCCGACCTCATCGCCACCGGCAGCCACGGTCATGGGTTCGTCGCCCGCATGCTCATCGGCAGCGTGACCACACGGATTCTCCGCTGCTCGACGTGCAGTGTTCTCACGGTTCCGCACGCCGCGGCGATGACGCACCTCCGCACGACGGTCGAGCCCCCGGTGGTCAAGAGACTCGACCGGCCCGAGTGGACGATGCTCCTCGACGACTTCACCCGCCGCAACGTCGGTCGGCGTGGTGTGCTCGAGGTCGACGATCCCGAGATCGGCGCGCAGGCGCAGGAACACGACTACCCGTTCATGGGCGTGACTTACGATCGACACGACGGTCGCGTCGAGCTCATGTTGGGCGAGCTCGGTGACGTGCAGCGTCACCTCACGCGCAGCATCGGATCGGTCAGCGGCATCGACGTGCTGGCGAACGAGCGTGGACGCGACATTGCGCTTCGTGTGAGCCACGGGGCGGGACAAACGGTGCTCACGTTCTCGTAGGGCGCGTTGTTCGATCCAACGCCGTGTGGGCTAATTCGCATCTGGGACAATGGGACAATTCAGGTCTCAGGTCCCTGGTCCCAGGTCTCAGGTGAAACGACGGTCGGCGTTCTACCTGAGACCAGAGACCAGGGACCTGAGACCTACGAAGGCTAGATGAACACGCGCTTGATTATTCCAGTACTCGCCCTGATCTCCATCGTGATTGGAGCGGTAAACCACTACGTTTGGACCCTCGGCGTCATTCTCCTCGGGGCGCCGATCGTCTTTCAGACGATTCGCAACGCGTTGAAAGGGCGTTTTGCGACCGACGTCGTGGCGACGCTGTCGATCGTCGGATCGGTCGCGCTCGATCAGCCGCTCGCGGGGCTGGTCATCGTCCTCATGCAGTCAGGCGGCGAAGCCCTCGAGCGGTACGCCGAGGGGCGGGCGTCGGCGGCGGTCCGCGCGCTCGAGGAGGCCGCTCCGCGAATCGGCCATCGCGTGAACGGCGATCGCGTTGTCGACATTCCGGTGAAGGACATCGCCGTGGGTGACGAGCTGCTCGTTCGGCCCGGCGAGCTGGTGCCCTGCGACGCGGTGATTCTGAGGGGCGAATCGGAGCTCGATACGTCGTCACTCACCGGCGAGGCGGTTCCCGTGTTGGCGCATGCGGGCGTCGCGGTCATGAGCGGGACGTCCAACGGATTCGGCCCGCTCCACATTCGCGCCACCGCGCTCGCCGCCGAAAGCCAATACGCGCGCATCGTCGAGCTCGTGCGCACGGCGCAGGCGAGCAAGGCGCCGCTGCAACGCCTGGCCGACAGGTACGCGATCTGGTTCACTCCGATCACGCTTGTGATCTGCGCGATCGCCGTCGCGGTGACGCACGATTGGCTTCGTGCACTGTCGATCCTCGTCGTCGCGACGCCCTGTCCGCTGATTCTCGCCACACCGGTGGCGATCGTGGGCGGGATCAACCGGGCGGCGCGCCGGCGGATCATCATCCGCCACGGCGGCGCGCTCGAGCAGTTGAGCCGCGTCAGGGTCGCGGTCTTCGACAAAACGGGAACGATCACGATCGGAAAGCCGCGCGTGAGCGCGGTGAACGTGGCGGGCGGCTTCTCGCGACACGACGTCATGCGCTGGGCCGCGTCCGTCGAACAGGGATCGAGCCATCTGCTGGCGCGTGTGCTCGTCGAGGCGGCCGAGGCGCAGGGCATCAGCCCGGTAGCGACCGCTCGTCACGCCGAAGCGCCGGGCCAAGGCGTGACGGGAGTCGTCGAGGGGCACGAGGTGCGGGTCGGGGCTCGCGCGTACGTGCTTCCATACTGCGGCGGTGGCGTCACCGACGCACCGGCGCTCGAGCGAACGGGCGCGACGCTTCGCGCGTACGTCGCCGTCGACGGCCGATTGGCCGCGGTGATCGAGTACGCCGATGAGATTCGATCGGATTTGCCGCGCGTGCTCGCCGCGCTGCGGACGCATGGCATCAACCGAACAGTGCTGCTCTCCGGTGATCATGCGCCGATCGCGCGCGCCGTCGCGCAGCGTGCCGGCATTCCCGAGACGTACGGCGACCTTCTTCCGGCGGAGAAGGCGGCGTTCATCGAGCGCCTCCGCGCCGAGAACGGCGCGGTGATGATGGTCGGTGACGGGGTGAACGACGCACCGGCCTTGTCCGCCGCCGACGCCGGCGTCGCCCTGGCCGGACACGGCGGCGGCGTGACGACGGAGGCGGCCGACGTCATCATCCTGATCGATTCACTCGACCGCGTGGCCGATGCGGTCGCGATCAGCGCGCGGACCATGACCATTGCGCGCCAGAGCATTCGCGTCGGTCTCGGCCTGAGCGGAATTGCCATGCTCGTCGCGGCGTTCGGGGGTTTGGCGCCGGTCGTCGGCGCCGCCCTTCAGGAGGCGATCGACGTGGCCGTGATCCTCAACGCGCTGCGAAGCGCGCGAGAGCCTCGCGGTCCGCGGGGTACGGGCGGTAGCCTTGTGGGCGTACCTCGAAACCTGGAGGAAGGGAATGACGGCCTCCCACGTGACGCCCAGCGCGTTTCGCCGCTTCGCGCATAGCGTTTCGCACGCCGCCGGAACGCCGTCGGCGTTCGTGATCGCATGCCTGGTGATCGTCGTCTGGGGGGTCACCGGTCCGCTCTACAATTACTCGGACACATGGCAGCTCGCGATCAACACCGGGACGACGATCGTCACTTTCCTCATGTGCTTCGTGATTCAGAATACCCAGAATCGCGACTCGCAAGTGGTGCAGCTCAAGCTCGACGAGTTGATACGGGCGGTTGAGGCCGCGCGAACCGAGCTCGTGGACATGGAAGATTTGTCGGACGAGGAGCTTCATCGTCTCCAGCACCAGTTCGAATCGCTGCGGCGGAGCGCGGAAGCCGCGCGTTCCGCGCGTGACACGGGGGAGCCACAGACATAAACTCGATGGGGCACCGCCGCGTCGCGTATTGCAAAACGGCACGGAGGATGCCGCGATCCACTGCGGGTCGATTCACGTCACACCTGGGAGGACAGCGATGGCGGCATCTCGAAAGTCTTCAGATCGGGAACGCAACAGCGCCAAGGGGGGGGGACCGGCGAAGTCGAATGGTGGTGGGCGCTCGCGGAAGGCCGCGCCCGGACCGAAAGACCCGAAGCGGACTGGCAATCCGCTGACGCACATCCGGTTCGGCTCAGCGGGAAGCGGCGGCGCCGAGTTCGACCCGATTTCTGGTTCGTCGAAGAAGCGCGCTCGCTGATTCTCAGGCGGGTTTCCAACCTCTCTGCGGGGCGCGGGCAATCGCTCGCGCCCCGCTGCGTTCCGTCGGGGATTTTCCCACGCGGCTCAAGGGGAAGCCGGACTCGAAAGGCGCGACCTCCCTGATACTTCGGCGCTCTCTGGCGACTGATCTTCATCGCGGCAGGCCACACGCGGCGACCGCGCGTGACCGGGAAAGCCAAGTATCCCTCGTCCTCCGTGAGGAGCGCCGCGAATGAACATCCCAATCAAACGCTCAGTCGGACTCGCGATCGCAGGCATCGCGGCCGTCGGCATCATCTACGCCTGTGCCGGCCAACGCACGGCGACCACAAACCTCGTCACCGGCGATGCCGCGTCGAAGGTCTACGTCGCACCAGGCTCGTACGACGAGTTCTACGCGTTCATGTCTGGAGGGTACTCCGGACAAGTGAGCGTGTACGGGCTTCCGTCCGGCCGTCTCCTCAAGCTCATCCCCGTTTTTTCACAGTTTGCTGAAGACGCCTACGGCTACGACGCGGAAACGAAGCCGTTGCTCGAGACCACCTACGGTTTCGTGCCGTGGGACGACTCGCACCATCCCGAGCTCTCGATGACCGACGGCGTGCCCGACGGTCGTTGGCTGTTCATCAACGCCAACAACACGCCGCGCATCGCCCGCATCGACCTCACCCGCTTCGAGACCGACGAGATCATCCAGATCCCGAACTCGGCCGGCGGACACGCGTCGCCGTTTACGACGCCGGACACCAAGTACGTCGTCTCGGCGACGCGCTTCAGCGTTCCCATCCCGAATACCGACGTGGCGATCGACACGTACAAGAAGAACTTCAAGGGCACGCTGTCGTTCATCACAGCCGACCAGCCGGGGAAGATGGACATTGCGTTCCAGATCCTGATGCCCGGCTACAACTACGATCTCGGGCACGCCGGCAAGGGTCCGTCCGACGGCTGGTTCTTCTTCACCTCGTACAACAGCGAGCAGGCCAACGCCAAGCTCGAAGAGAACGCGTCACAGAACGACAAAGACTACATCGCCGCCGTCAACTACAAGCGCGCCGAAGAGTGCATCGCGCAGGGCGTCGCAAAGCCGCAGGCCGCGGAATACGTCCACAATTACTTCGACCCGAGCTCGCGCACCGCGAAGTCCGAGAAGAAGACAAGCGTGAAGGTGATCAACCCGACGGATTGCGCCGGCGTCGTCTACTATCTCCCGACTCCGAAGTCACCGCACGGTGTCGACGTCGATCCGACGGGTGAGTACATCGTCGCGGGCGGTAAACTCGCCACGGTCATCCCCGTGCACTCGTTCACCAAGCTGCAGAAAGCGATCGCCGACAAGGCGTTCGACAAGACCGTCGACGGAATTCCAGTTCTCAAATACGACGCCGTAATGGCCGGCGAAGTCCAGAAGCCCGGGCTCGGCCCGCTGCACACCGAGTTCGACGGCAAGGGCTACGCGTACACGTCGATGTTCATCTCGTCGGAAGTCGTGAAGTGGAAGCTCGGCACATGGGAAGTCGTCGATCGCATACCCACCTACTATAGCATCGGCCACCTCATGATCCCCGGCGGCGACAGCAAGAAGCCGTGGGGCAAGTATCTCGTGGCGATGAACAAGATCACGAAAGATCGCTATCTGCCCACCGGCCCGGAGATGGCGCAGTCGGCCCAACTGATCGACATCAGCGGCGACAAGATGAAACTGCTGCTCGACTTCCCGACGATCGGCGAGCCGCACTACGCGCAGGCCATCCCGGCGAGCGTGATCAAGGACAAGCAGGTCAAGTTCCACAAGCTTGCCGAGAGCACCAATCCGTGGGTGACGAAGGCGGAAGCCGACGGCGGCATCACACGGACCGGCAAGAAAGTCGACATCAAGATGATCGCCATCCGCAGCCACTTCGCGCCCGACAACTTCGAGGGCGTGCAGGTCGGCGACACGGTCAACTTCCACGTTACGAACATCGAGCAGGATTGGGATATCCTGCACGGCTTCGCGGTGCTCGGCGCCAACACGTCGGAGCTGATTCTCCAGCCGGGTGAGACGCGCACGCTCACGTGGATCCCGAAGGGCCCCGGCATCTATCCGTTCTACTGCACCGACTTCTGCTCGGCGCTGCACCAGGAGATGCAGGGCTACATCCGCGTCTCACCGGCGGGATCGGCAACGAAGCTCATGGCCAACGTCAGCAAGAAAACGCAGGCCCAGTTGGCCGAAGCCAATAAGGAGAAGTAACGATGTCACGTCTTCCGAGAGTGCTCCTCGCGCTCGCGTCTGGTCTGCTCCTCCTCGCGCTCCCGCTGCCCCTTTGGCGCGTGAACCTCGTTGCGCCGCAATACCCGGAAGGCTTGGGCATGGTCATCGACGCGCACACCGTACGCGGCGCGACGGAGAACGATCTCGGAAACATCAACAAGCTGAATCACTACATCGGGATGAAGGCGATCGATCCCGCGGCAATCCCCGAGCTTCGGGTAATGCCCTGGGTCATCGTCGGCCTCGCCGTGTTCGCGGCGGGCGTCGCGCTGGCAGGCAAGCGAACTCCCACGCTTGTCTGGCTCGCCTCGTTCGCCGCACTCGGCGCGGTCGGCATGTGGGACTTCTGGAAATGGGAATACACGTATGGGCACGACCTCGATCTCGCCCATGCGATCATCAAGGTGCCGGGCATGACGTATCAGCCGCCGCTCATTGGATCGAAGCAACTTCTCAATTTCACGGCGACATCGTGGCCAGCGTCCGGCACCTTCGTTCTTGCGCTGGCGTTCGTGCTGGGCGTCTGCGCGCTCGTGGTCACCCGGCCCACCCGCCGGGTCACCGCGGGCGAACCGGCTCGTGCGACGCGCGCGGCGCGGATGGTGGCGGCGTGACTCTCATGCGAAGATTGTACGCGGCCCTGACGCTCGCCCTCTGCGGCGAACGCGCGTTGGCGCAACGCACGCTCGACGTCGCGCCCAATGGAGTGCTGCCGACTCTCGCCGCGGCGGTTGAATCGGCGCGGCCGGGCGATCGCATCGTCGTCCACGCCGGCATCTATCGCGGACCGACGGCCAACGTCACCACGCCGCGAATCACGATTGAAGGGCAGGGCGCCGCGGTGCTCGACGGCGAAAACACGCGCGGCTTGATCGTCATCACGGCCGACGACGTCACCGTGCGCGGCCTCACCCTGCGCAACATCGGCACGAGCTTCGTCGAAGACCGCGCTGCCTTGCGCGTCAACGCCGCCCGGGGTTGCGTCATCGACGGCAATCGAGTGGAGAACGGCTTCTTCGGCATCTACCTCGCGAACGTCACCGACTGCCGAGTGACGGACAACGTCCTGCGGGCGAGCGGGCATCGCGAGACGGAATCAGGCAACGGCATCCACCTCTGGACGTCGCGTCGCATCACGATCGCCGACAACACCATCAGCGGTCACCGCGACGGGATCTACTTCGAGTTCGTGCACGACAGCGACATCCGCGGCAATCTGAGCACGGGCAACCTTCGCTACGGAATGCACTTCATGTATTCCGACGATTGCCGCTACATCGAGAACGTCTTCCGCGCGAACGGATCGGGTGTCGCCGTGATGTTCACGAAGCGCGTCGAGATGGTCGGGAATCGCTTCGAGGACAACTGGGGCCCGGCTGCCTACGGCCTTCTCCTCAAAGAGATCAGCGACAGCCGCCTGGAGTCGAATCGCTTTCGCCACAACACGACCGGTCTTCTCGCGGACGGCGCCAATCGTCTGGTCGCGATTCACAACGAGTTCACCGACAACGGGTGGGCCGTGAAGCTCGACGCGAGCACGCTCGACGGCCGCTTCGAGCACAACAACTTTCTTGGAAACAGCTTCGACGTCGCGTCGAACAGCCGCGCGCCGACGACGACCTTCGCGGGCAACTACTGGGACGGCTACCGCGGCTACGATCTCGACCGCAACGGCGTCGGCGACGTGCCGCATCGGCCCGTCCGGCTCTTCTCCGTGCTCGTCGAGCACCATCCGCCGGCGCTGATCCTCATGCGAAGCGCGTTCGCCGACCTGCTCGACGGCGCCGAGCGCATCATGCCGTCGCTCACGCCGGACGCGCTCGTCGATTCCACTCCGGCCATGAGGCGCAACCGATGATCGAGGTCTCCAAGGTCACCAAGCGCTTCGGCGACAATCAGGTGCTTCGCGGGGTAGACCTCACCGTCGCAGGCGGCCGGGTGATGGGCCTCGTCGGGCCGAACGGAGCAGGGAAGACAACGCTCATCAAGACGTTGCTCGGTCTCTGCCAACCGACGTCGGGCGAGATTCGTATCGACGGCGAGACTATACTCGGCACAGAAGGCTCCTATCGTGCGCGCATCGGCTACATGCCGCAGATCGCGCGCTTCCCCGAGAATCTCACTGGCGCCGAGCTGTTCGACATGCTGCGCGACCTGCGTGGTGAGCCAGGCTTGCTCGACGCCGAGTTGCTGCGCGGCTTTGCCCTCGAGGTGGGGGGCCAACTCGACAAGCCACTGCGCGTGCTGTCCGGCGGCACGCGCCAAAAGGTCAATGCCTGTCTCGCACTGCTCTTCCGCCCGTCGATTCTCGTGCTCGACGAACCGACCGCCGGGCTCGATCCGCTCTCCAGCGCGATCCTCAAGGACCGCATCCTTTCCCTGCGCAGCGAAGGCGTCACGGTGCTGGTGACGTCGCACATCATGAGCGAGCTCGAGGAACTCTGCGACGACGTCGCCTTCCTGCTCGACGGCGTGACGCGCTTCGTCGGCCCGGTCGCGCAGCTCACGGCGATGACGCAAAAGGCCAACCTCGAGCGCGCGATCGCGGCGCTCATGATCCGGGAGGTCGCATGAGCGTCGTCGCCAAGATTGTCCGCGCGCAGGCGCGCGATGCCATTCGCAGCCGGTGGCTGCTCGGTTACGCCGCGTTCTTCTTCCTGCTTACGGAAGGCGTGATCCGCTTTTCAGGCGACGGCCCAAAGGCCGTGCTCACGCTCGCCAGCGCGACACTGATCGTCGTCCCACTGGTCACGCTCGTGCTGGCGACGATTCACGTCTACAACGCTCGTGAGTTCACCGAGCTGCTGCTGGCGCAGCCGATTCGTCGCTCGTCGCTGTTCAAGGGACTGTATCTCGGTCTCGCGCTGCCGCTGGCCGCCGGATTCGTTGCCGGCGTCGGACTCCCGTTCCTCCTGCATGGCGGCGGCGATCCGGCGAACCGCGGCGCGATGATCACACTCGTCGCCCTCGGCGCAGTGCTGACCTTCAGCTTCACCGCGATCTCGTTCTCGATTGCCCTGTTCGCGGAAGATCGCCTGCGTGGACTTGGCGTCGCGCTCGGGCTTTGGCTCCTCGTCGGACTGCTCTACGACGGGCTGGTGCTCGTCGCGGTCGCGCTCTTCTCCGACTATCCCATCGAGCGTCCGTTGCTGGCGTTGACGTTCGCCAATCCCGTGGACCTCGCGCGGGTGTTGCTCCTGCTCAAGCTCGACGTCGCCGCGCTGATGGGCTACACCGGCGCCGTGTTTCAGCGTGCCTTCTCCGGCGCGCTCGGGCCATCACTGGCCGCGGCGATGCTTGGCGTGTGGATCACTGCTCCGCTCATGCTCGGGGCGCGCCAGTTCCGGCGAAAAGACTTCTAATAACTCTCACATCTCCGAGGATCGACTCCGATGTCTCGCAAGGCGTGTACGTTCTCATATCTGCTCGCCACCGTCGCGATTTTGGCTGCCTGTAAAGGGGATCAAAAGGCTCCCGTTGACACCGCCAAACAGCCGGCGACGTCCGGCGCCGCGAATCCCGACTGGGGCGCCGGGCCGTTGAACCCGGATCCGGGTGGCAAGGTGATTCCCGTCGAGCTCTATACCGACGGCGCCGGCAATTACTACAAGCCCGCCGAGGTGCACGCGAAGCGCGGTGACGTCATCCGGTTCACGCTCAAGGTTGGCGTGCACAACGTGCATTTTCTCGCAGACTCGAACGCCGGGAAAAACGGCTATCCGCAAACGCCGAGCGATTTCCTCCAGCTGCCGGGGCAGACGTGGGATCTCGCGGTCAAACAGGCGGCGGGGTCCTACTACTTCCAATGCGACCCGCACGCCGCGCTCGGCATGAAGGGGCATCTGGTCGTCGAGTAAACGCGTCAAATGGCGCTTAACCATCCTCCGGTCGGGAAATCCCCCACAAAAAAACAAGCAATTCCGCACGGGTAAACCGCTCTTCCCGGACGGAACGCTCGGTCGGCAAACGGTAGCTTCGTGTCAGTTCCAGAGCACGTACGAACCACTCTGAATTGTCGCTCCCTACCCAGCACATGAAATCCGACCGGAGGAAGGTCCCGATGAGAAACACATCCAAGCTCGCCCTGGCGCTGCTCGTGTCGTTTGCCGGCGTAGCGATGGCCCAAGACAATAGCGGTGGAAAGCCCGCGCCCGACAAGACGGATACCTCCACGGTCGCGAAGAAGACGGTGAGTCTGTATCGCCCGCTCGAGATCGGCCACATGCGCCCGGCCGATTCGCGCGGTGTGAACGTCTTCGAATCACCGAAGGAAGACAACGTGCCGTTCAACGGCTTCGTGCTCTCGTTTGGCGGTGCGTTCAATCAGGAGTTCCAGGGACTACAGCACACCAACACCGCGCAGGCCGTCATGGTGACGCCGGCCGCGGGCGGCGCGCAGGTGAACAACAACCAGCTGATCAGCATCGGGCACGGCTTCAACAACGCCGTCGCCAATCTGAACGTGAACGCGCAGCTGGCGCCGGGAATCCGCGTAGCGATGACCTCCTATCTCTCGGCTCGCCACCACCAGGAGTCGTGGGTGAAGGACGGCTACATCCTCGTCGACGAGTCGCCGATCGATAACGCCCTGCTCAAGAGCATCATGAAGTACACGACCCTTCGAGTCGGGCATTTCGAGATCAACTACGGCGACGCGCACTTCCGCCGCACCGACAACGGCAACGCGATGTTCAATCCGTTCGTCGGCAACTATATCCTCGATGTCTTCACGACCGAGATTGGAGCGGAAGTCTATGAGCGCTCGGGCCCGTTCCTCGCGATGCTCGGCATGACGGGCGGCGAGATCCATGGTCAGGTCGCCAATCCTGGTGGCAAGTCGGTCGGCACGCTCGGCAAGATCGGCATCGACCAGAGCTTCGGCAGCGACCTCCGCTTCCGTCTGACCGGCTCGTTCTACGCGAACAACAAGGCGATCAGCAGCACCCTGTTCACCGGCGATCGCGGCGGCTCGATGTACTACGACATTCTCGAGAACACGCAGTCGACCGAGACGGCGAACGCCTGGTCCGGCCAGGTCCGCCCGGGGTTCTCGAACAAGGTGAACGCCGAAGTCATCAACCCCTTCATCAAGATCGGCGGCGCCGAGTTCTTCGGCAGCTTCGAGATCGCGAAGGGTGGTGCCTTCAGTGAGTCGAAGCTCCGCAATCTCCGCCAGGACGTGTACGAAGGCCTGTATCGCTTCTGGGACGACAAGCTCTATCTCGGCGGCCGGTACAATGTCCTTAGCGGCCAGCTGATCGCGAAGAACTTCACCGATCAGTCGGTCAATCGCTGGCAGCTCGGTGGCGGCTGGTTCGTGACGCCGAACATCCTGACGAAGGCGGAGTGGGTGAACCAGAAGTACAACGACTTCCCGGTGAACGACATCCGCAACGGTGGAAGCTTCAAGGGCTTCATGTTCACGGGCGCCGTCGCCTTCTAACGAAACACGCGACGGCCGAGCGCGGGAAGCGGACGCAACGAGGCTCCGCTTCCCGCCTCGCTTTTCTAGGCATTCCGGCGTGACATAGGAGGAGCGATGCGACAGAAATTCGCGGGGACCAACATCACGGTACCGTCGAATTCGAGCAGTTTGGGACCGACCCTGCGCTTAGAAATCACGGATTGAGGTTGAGCTGCCAGCGCACCGCCAGTCGTGTCTGCCCCGATCCCGTTAGCGCTCCCCCGGTCGCTCGATATGGGGCGGATTCCGTGACATACGCGGCCGACGCGACACGCAACCCGGCCTTTGCATCGACAGTCTGACTATTCTTCACGCCCAAACCGGGAAGCCGCCAGGGACCGCCGACGAGAACGGGTGCGGCTCCGGAGAAATCGAGCTGCCAAGCCGTGGCCTGCCCATTGTTTCCGTCACAGCTGTCCCCAACGATGATTCCGACGCCGTTGATGGCTCGTGCGTTCCCCCTCGGGCAGCTTGTGCCGCCGAGCGAGGGAAGCAACACCGGACCTCGCCAGACCTGCGTCAACGGATCGCGCCACCAGTACACCGGCCCGGCATTCCCGGCCGCAATGCCGACGATGATCGTTCCGGCGGCGTTGATGTAGTTTGGCGTGCCGTTGAGCAACGTAAAGGTTGAGGCATCCTCCCATACAATGCCTCCACTCGCGCTGGCGTCCAGCGAGCCGACCGCCTGACCACGCCCGTTGACGCCATAAACAGATCCATTGGTCGACGTTACTGGAATCGCGAGGGCCTGGGGCATCGACCAACTCGTGCCGGACCGCCGCCACAAGACCGGCCGGTCGATTCCCGGCATGCTCTTCCGTGGCGGCGCAGCACCGTCCCAACCTCCGACGATGAGAGTTCCATCAACTGCGCGTGCTGCACTCGTCGCGTTACTCTCCACGCTGTTGGAGAAGGTGGGAAGCGGTTCCGGCCTCCATGTGTTGTCGGGTTGCCGCACCCAGGCGGTCGCCAGGTTATTTCCATCCCGCCCAACCGCCAGCGTGCCGTTCGGGTCAATACCCCAGCCTTCCCCATTCCCCAAGCTCACGATTCCGAGCGACTCGTCGTAGAAGAACGCCAGATTGGTGGTCCCGCTGGTGCGGCCAACCGCCTGACCCAGATCATTCGCGTTGTGAATGTAGGCCTCACCGCCGGGCGTGCCCGAACCGAGGATTTGCGCCGAGGTCACCTCGAAGAGTTCGCTTCCAACGCCGTTCTTTCCCCCGGCCAGTGCGACCTGCACGTCCCAGAAGGCTAGCGTCGCATCTCCGGCAATCGTGACGTTGGCAACGAGTTCCGTGGAACTGACGAAGGTCGTCCGGTTGGTTCGAACGTGGAGCGAGTCTGCCACGCCATGGAGCAGCCAGGTTGCCTTCGCGTCCGATGTGAACCCTGTGCCGTAGACGTGGACATCGACGGTGGCGCCTTGATCGCCGAAGGGTGGACTGGCCGACGTCACCGAAAGTGCCGCGGAGGTCTTCCCATAATGCGCGGGAGAAGTCGCCCGCTCCCGTGGCGTCGTCACAGAGTCGCGACCGCAGGCGCCGACGAACAGCAACGCGCCGGCGAGAGCGGCGGGATTGAGCGTCACAAACGTGCGAGTATGCATGCGTGAACCCGCAAATGAGTGGGAACAAGGGAGGACGCCTCTTCGCGGCCATCAAGCTCATTCAACGGCCACAGCGTGCGAGTTTGCGCTGACAATACACTCGACGCCAAGGCAAGCCGATGGCGGACTACCTCACGGGCTGCCGTCGCCGCTGCCGCTCAGTACGTAGCCGGCCCAGTAGTACGGCGCGGCGTACCGCGCGCTTCGGATCATTGCGCGTTGAGAGGAGGCAAGCGCGATCGACGGTGACGACGATGAAAGCGCGCCATAAAAGCCGCGCGCAAACTCGGCGGCGCCTCGGTCGTCGATCGACCACAGCGTCGCGACGACGTTGCGCGCTCCGGCGAACAAGAACGCCTGCGCCAGCGTCGCATAGTTGTCCTGGCGATTGAACGCGTTCGACCACGAGTACCCCAGGGCGGTCTCGCAGCCGGAAAGGAAGACGAGCCAGCTTCGCACGTTCATCGACAAGACCTCGTACGTCTCCAGTCGTCCGTCGTTTTCCGGTCGTCGCGCGGAGGCGTCGGCCGGCGAAGCGAGCTCGATGTTGGAAAACATCGGACTGTCGGGATTGAGCACGCCGTGGCTCGCTATATGGACGATTCGGGAATGCATCAATGCCTCACGAATTGCCGGCTCGGTCGCCGCTTTCCCGACGACGACACCTGCGCCGGCGAGCTGATCTCCGATCGCATGCGCTTCGTCACTCGTCGAAGGCAGGTTTGACGGCTGGGGCGCAAACACACTCGCGCTATGTGTCGTCTCAGCCTCCGACCGTGCGCGAAGCATCGGCAAGGCCGACGCCGACGTAATCGTCGTGATCGCGTAGTCCTCAACGAGGAAGCGCGAGCTGCCGTTCCTCATCGGCTCTCGCAGAGCCGCGAACGGGAGATAGGTCAACGAGGCGTGTGGCACGATGACAAGCGATCGGATTCCGGCGAGCAGGCCTGACGATTTGGCCGGTCCAATGAGTTTGTCATAGAGGTCCCGAAGCAGGCCGTCAGCCCCGTTGCTTCGCGCGCTGATGAAATCTCGTGCGAGGCGAACCCTCTCCGTCAAATCGCCGCTTCCCGAAGCGATCTCGATCCATCGAAGCTGATCCTGAGTGGCGACGAAGAGCAGCAACTTGTCCGGGGTCGAGAGATACTCGAGCAACGCTTCATCCCGGCGGAGTTGTCGTCGAAGGGACGGCGCGTCGAGCGATCGACCGACAGGGTCGGCCGCCGCCGAATCCGCTCGCGATGCACGCTCCAACAACACCTCGTATTCGCGTCGTGCATCGAACAAGTCGCGTGTCACGACGCCGTCCGAGCTCCCGGACGATCGATTGCGTTCGCCGATGGTATCCCTGACTCGCAATCGCTCAACGAGCTCGTCGATGCGGCGGAGCAAACGCTCCATGGTACTATCGCGCGTCGAGGCGCGCGCGGGTAACCCGCGCGCCGCGCCGCCAAGATGTTCGACGAGCGCCCGGCCTCGCGCTTCGTCCGCGACGCGAAACGCGGCGTCGGTTTGTCCGAGCGCGAGCAGCGTGATGACCAAATCGGAGTACGCGGCCGCACGGTCGGCGAGGTACGACGAGCGCAGGCTTCCCGCCCCTAATCCTCGACGGATTCGCTCGAAACCCGCGATCGCCTGCCGGCCGGTTGCCGCCGCCATCGCGTACTGCCGCAGCTGAAGCAACGCGCGGGCCCGCAGCGCGTCCGTCTCCGCCTGTTCGTCGGCGGTCAGTAACACGCGATTGGCGCGCGACGCGTCGAGAAGTCCCAAGACGTCGCGCGGACGCCGCGCGGCATCGGCGACGCGGGCCGCGCCCAACGCATAGCGAATTCTGGCGACGTTCCAGCCGAGGCGGCGCGTCAGCGAATCCGCGGTTGCCAGCGACGCCTTTGCCGCGCTGGAATCGCCCATCCGCTGGGAGAGCTCGGCGAGGAACAAGTCGGCGTCCAGCTCATCCATGCGCGCACCCGCGGAGCGCTGAAGATCGGCCGCTTCTCGCGCTCGCTGTCGCGCTATGGACTGGTTGTTGAGTGCGCGGTACGTGACCGCCTCGGTGAGCGCGACGTGACCGAGCTTCGTCGTCATCTTGAGCGATTCATCGACTGCCCGCGCTCGACCCAGCAGTGCGAGCGCCTGACGATGGTCGCCGGCGTCCTCGTACAGCTCAGCCTTCAATTGCAGATCATCGGCCTCCTCCGAGCGCATGCCGTGAGCGCGGGCAATCGCCAGCGCGCTGTCGAAGTAGGCCAGCGACTTCGACAGCTCACCGCGCTGCGAATAGGCGAATCCGAGTTGCCCCGCGGAATTCTCCAAGCCGACGGCGTTGTCGATGGCTCGGTAGTAGCGGCGGGCCTCGTTGAGCCATTGGATCGCCCGATCCGGATCACCGACGCGAGTCTCGAGGCTCCCGAGATTGTTCAGCGCGTTTCCGAGAAGCAGCGTGTCGGCGAGCGCGGCTTCCCGGTCGCGATAGGACAGCCACGAAGCGCGCGCCCGGTCGTATTCGCCGAGGTCTTGATAGACCAATCCAAGGTTGCCGCGGGCTTTTGCGATGTACTCCGTGTCGTGCGCAGCCTCGGCGATGGCGGCGGCCTCGGTGAGACGCCGGTCCGCCTCGGCGAGTTGACCGCGCTCCTGCGCGAGGAGGCCAAGCGCGTTCAGTGATTTCGCAATCTCGTGCTGATTCCCGAGGCGCCGCTTGATGCCGAGCGCTCGCTCACCGATGGATTTGGCATCGTCGAAACGACCCTGTTTCTTCGCAACAGCCGCCTGTCCGGTGAGTCCCTGGGCGAAGCGAAGGGAGTCACCCGCGGCGGCCGCGTCTCGAGCGACGCGCTCGTATTTCGCGAGGGCACTGTCGTAGGCCGCGCGGCCATATGCGAAGTTGGCGGCGGCTAGCACGTCGCCGGTATCCACGCGACCGCTCTGGCGAACCGTGTTTGCGGCGGACGAGTCGTCGCGGCGCGAGCACGCGACGACGATTGCCACCGCCAACAAGCGCGCGATGCTGTACCTACCGAGCCGCATCAGGGAGCGATGCGAAACGCGCTTGGGCCGCTCTGCGCCGTACTACCGTCGACATGGAGCGCGTCGACGTGCCACAAGTATGTCTTGGACGGCGCGAGTCGGGCAGAATCAGGAAGCGTGAAGCTCGTGTCACTGACCTCCCTTGTCCAAATCTGCGTTCCGCTCGAATCGTCCACCGTTAGAGAATAGCCCGTGGCTCGTACGTCTCGGCGCCAGACGAAATGGAGGTCCGAGCGAGCGATCGAAACGCTATCCGTCGGAAAGACGAGCCTGACGCGGCTTGTCATGGGGGAAGATCGCTCGGCCGCCACGTTTCGTTCGCCGACTAATGGCGACCCCCGATTCCAGGTCGAGCGAAGTGCCACGGCCACCATTACAACCGCGGCCATGCCGGCGACAGCGCGCCAAACGACGGGCATGCTTCTCTTCACCGGGGCGGAGGCGGCGAGTCGCGCGCATGCCGCCACTTCGTCGCGGCACCGTTCGCATGTCGCCAGATGCTCGGCCGCACGCGCACGAACCTCGTCGCCGAGCGTGTGGTCTATGAACCCCGCCATCTCAGCGGCCGAAAGGTGGTTCTGCTCCATCACCGTCCAATCACGATATCGGTGGAATGCCAATGAGCGCATGTCCCTGTTGAACGGCTGCACCTACCGCTTTTGTGCAATTCGGTCACGGCACTGCGCTTTCGATCCCCTGCGCCTCGAGCGAGCGGCGCAGGCGGGCCAGCAGAGCGTTCACGCGTCGGTACACATGAAACGCGGATGAGAACCCCAGAAGGCGCGCGATCTCCTGCGCCGACAGCTCGTCGTCGAATCGAAGGCGTAAGAGGAGGCGATCGGAGACGCCAACTTCCTCTAAAGCCCGGTCCAGCGCGTTCCGAAGCTCCATCTGTCGCATGAGCAGGTCGGCGCCGACCATGCGCGTCGCCGGCAGCTCGTGCACCTCGACGTCCTCGACGATGAGGTCTTGCAGGCGCCGGCGCATCGCGCGTTGATCCCGCGACGTTCCCCCGTGGTCCCGCCCGTAGCGGCGGCGGTAGAAATCGAGGCACAACCGCCGGCCGACGACCACCAGCCAGGTCGACAAGCGACTCCGTGGATCGGTCGCGAACTCTCGCAGCCGCCGGCAATCGTTGGCCCGCAGCTCCTCGAGGATGTACGCGTAGGCGTCCATCACCTCGTCGTGTGTCTTGAACACCGATCGCGCCACGTGAAGCAGGAGCCGCGTGTGCTCCGCGACAAAGCCGCGCCACGCCGCCTCGAGCTGGCTCGGGTCGTCGGCGGCGAGAGCAATGATGAAACGGTCCAGCGAGCGAGGCGGTTCTGTCACCGTGCCTTCGTCGGCCACACGCGGGAGAGGAGGGTATGCGTGACGCGGCTCAAAATGCCCGTCGAATGTCACAAGTCAAGCTCGGAAGGTCGTTCTGCCAACGAAAAGACCGCCGAATCGTGCTTCTCACCATGACTGTGTTAAACGGTCACTCCCGGAGGTTATTGCGACACCCCTGGGCGAGTGTCCGTCACGGACGCGATTGAAGCGTGTGCGCCATACGGGCGCAACATGTTGTCGCTCAACGCAATCCGCGCGCGCATATCCGTCTTTTAATGAGGAGACGTTCAAATCGATCCGAACGCCAACCTCTCTTCCATCCGGAGAAAACACAAATGCGCAAGCTGGAGGCAGGGGCGCGAGCCTCACGCATCGCCGTCATGGCTTCGCTGGCGGCCTGCGTCTCGGGTTCGAATCGAGGGAGCAGTCCGATGATGTCCGGCACCGCCCCCGCTGCCGTCCTGAGCGAAGGGCCACGAGCGCTGTACATCGGGCGAGCCGAAATCGCGAACGTCGGACAAGAGACGCTTCAGGACGTCGTGCTGCGCCTCAGGCCGGACTGGCTCCGCTGGAACCCGACGTCGCGCGCCAATGTCGGGCCCGCGGCCCGTGCTTCGGTGTACACGGACGGGATCTACTCTGGCGAAACAGAGGTGTTGCGGATGATTCCGACCGAGGTTGTGATCGACGCCCGTTACCTCCCGCCCGTGGAGGCGCGCAACCGATTCGGCTCGGCGTGTCACTGCGCCGGCGGCGTCATTCTCGTTCGGACGCGACGCGACGGTGACTGACATGGGCCACGAGAGCGGCCCGGCGATCGCGACGCCGCGGGAAACACGCTTCCGCGTGATCGATGCGGAGCGGATCGCGGTCTGCTGGGGCTCGTCAACGGAAGTACTCGCGTGGGCGGACGTCATATCGGTCCACTCGTTGCGAAACTGTTCGGTGATCACCGCATGCGGTCGCACGATCAAGGTGCGCAGCGCGCTGCGCGCGGTGGTCGCCGAGCTCGCATCACTCGGCCTGATGCAAGTGCGGCGCGATACGGCGGTGAACATCACACGTGTTCGGCGGCTCGTGGGAGCCGGGCGTCACCGCTTGCTGATGATTCTAGACGACGACCGGCGCATTGACGTTGGGCGCGAGTTCCAGCGGCAGGTTCGCGCCCGGTTCGCCTCGCGTTGACAACCGTGACCGCGGCTCAGGGCGAAAACCTCCAACGAACAGCGAGTTGGTTGGGATTCGTCGGGGCGAACGCGGAAACCCAGTATGGTGCGCCCTCGGTGATCTAACACTCGAACACGCGAAGTACAAAAGAAGCGGGCCGCGCTCGTCGCGCGGCCCGCTTCTCATTTCTGGTGCCCAGTTAGTCCTACCGGAGACTCAACTTCAACGAAGGTTCCATTGAACCGCGACTCGCTGGGTCGTGTTGATGTGAGCGGAGCCAGTAACGACGAACGGCGGCGAGTTCGTCACAGCGCGCGCGGTGTTGAGGTCGTCCTTCACCTTGAAGCCGAGTCCCGGCAAGCGCGTTGGAGTGCCGACGAGAACGGGCGACGGGCCCGAAAGATCTAGCAGCCACACCGTCGGGTTCTTCGTGCTGCCCGCGCAACTCCACCCGACGATGACGCCCGAGTCGTTGACATCCAGTCCGAATCCGTCTGGACACGCCGCGCCGCCGAGTGAGGGCAGCGGCGTCGCCGGTAGGTGCCACTGATGCGATTGGGGGTCGCGCCACCAATAGACTGCCACGTGGTTTACGTTCTGGCCGACGATGAGCGTGCCGGCCTGATTGATTCTGCCTGACGTTCCGTCGAGGACCGTGTATGTCGTGGGGTCCTCCCAAACGATCCCTTGATCGTAACCAAGGTGGCCAACGACCTGGCCGAGGCCGTTCACGTCGCGCGCGTCGGACTGCGGAAATCCGGGAGGCGTCGGGTAAATCTGCGGGCTCGACCAAGTGCCATCCGTGCCTCGTCGCCACACGACGGGTTGAGTGGCGTTCTGGTTGGCACCGATCTTCGTCGGGAGCGTGTTTGCACCGACCACGAGCGCGGTACCGTCGGCCAGCCGGGCGGCTCCGTATGCGATCGCGCCGATGCTGACGGCCGGCTGTAGCAGCGTCTGCGCGGTCCAGGAATTGTTGGGCTGCCTCACCCACGCCGTGGGAATAGAGCGCGAGTTCGCGCCAGCCACGAATTGTCCGAGGGGGTCGATGGCCTCGCCGTCCCCCGAACCCAGACTGACCATTCCGCCCGCCGCATCGTAGTACCACGCGGTCGAGGAGTTGTTGGTACTCGAAACACCGGCGACTTGAACGAGATCGTTCATGCCGTGGACCGCTGCGCTGCCTCCGGTCGTACCTGGTCCAAGGATCTGCGCGGACGTCACCTCGAAGCACTCGCTCCCAACGCCATTCTTGCCGCCGAGTGCCACCTGCACGTCCCAGAACGCGAGTTGCGCGTCGGGCGCGATCGTGATGTTGGCGACGAGCTCCGTCGAGCTGACGAACGTGGTCTTGTTGGTCCGAACATGCGCTGGATCGGCAATCCCGTTCAGCAACCACGTCGCCTGCGCGCCCGTCGCGAATCCGCTTCCAAGAACGTGGACGTCGACCGTCGTCCCCTCATCGCCATAAGCGGGGTTGGCGGAAGTCACCGATGGTCCTGTCGTGCCTCCGCCCTTTGCCGCGTTTGCTCTTCCCACGCTGATCACCCTGGGGGTGTCGATCGATTCCGTCGAGCACGAGAGGACTGCGGCCGCCAAAGTCGCGGATAGCAGAAAATGAAGGCGCTTGGCCAGCGTCGGTCGAGTCATCCGCATCGGTGAGCCTGAAAGGAGGAAGGGAGCGGGGCCCGGGGAATCCGCTGAGAACAGACAGCGGCCGCATTTCTGTTCAACGGCCGACAACTTCCTTTTTGCGCGTCGCAAAAAGGCCATGAATGGCCGTCAAACCTTGGGTAACGGCCGAATGTCCGCCGAGCGAGTCCATTCGCCGACGAGGCCGGCGACCATTTCCGGAGATCCTAGTAATGCGCCGATCCAATCCCCTTCCGCTAGTGCTGGCTTTGACCGCGGTGGCTGCTTGTTCGGACCGCAGCCCGCCTCCAACTGCGCCGCTCGCGCCATCCGCGACACCGAGCTTCGGAAAACCGGCACCGACGACGATCGCGGTCACCACCACGATCTATGACAGGGATGCTGGTTCAAATCTCCTGATAACGCGCGGCGACAGCCCGGCCGCCGGCTTCGCTAGCTATACGGAGGTCAACAGAATGACCAGCCAAATCTCCGAAACCGGGGCATGGAAGCTTTACATCGGCAACCAGAGCGCGAGAACCGTGTACCTCGCCCTTGCCTCCAACGGCATTCCGGTGCCCGACGGCTACTACTACGCCAACGTGGAGATCTACAGCCAGTGCTTCGACGCGGCCGACAACGCGGTCGGCATCGTGTCGCTGACGGCGGCGGGGCAGTCGAACGAGAATTGTTCGTTCGGCATGGACTTCACGAGCGGTCGCACCAAGTACAAGCTTGCCATGGTCCCGACCATGCCGGGCACGGGCCGCGCCCTGGTCACCTGCAACGCGGCGGCGAGCGGCTCGTGCACCGACTGGACGATCGTTCCCAACCCGGGCGTTCCCAACGCCGGCGTCGCCAATCTTTACCACTACGCGAACAACGGGGGGTTGGTCCTAGATGGCGTCTACCGGAACTCGTACACCGTGAGAGTCACCCGCTGACGAAAACAACGAGGTCTGCGCGTGGTGAAGCCGCGAGCCTCGTGTGAGTGAGCGAACTACCGAAAATACGGTTGTTGACGCGAATAAACCCCGTGCGCGTCGCCGCTCGGCGCCCACGCCCTCATCCTTCCTCGTTCCGGAGCTCGCATGCGCCTCAACCATCACTGGGTCAATCCCGTCTCATTGCTCATCATCGTCGCCGCGTGCTCCGAGACTACCTCGGTGCCGACGCCAGCGCGACCGCGGCCGGACGTCGCGATCGCCGCGCGTTCCGGGTCGCCGAACCCGCGGACCGTTCCGGTGACATCCGTCGTCGGGGACGACCCGAGCTTCCAAATCCGAAGCGACGGCCTGGGATCTTACAAAAACTCGAGTGCACTCCAGTCCGAGATACAGGCGTCCACCACCGGTGACTGGGTTCTGGACTCCTATACGAACAACTCGCCGCGGATGATCTATCTTGACTTCAGTCGCCCGATCGCCGGGAGCGGAGTGAATGGCGGCAGCCCGGTGGCAATTCCCTCAGGCTATTACAAATTTCACATGATCTCGAAGTGCCACCTGACGGGAAACGACTTCCTCACCATCCTGCCCGGGCACACCGTTCGGTGCCCGCTCCGTATTGGTCAGATTTTCGTGGGAACGCGGCAATACGGCATAACGATGAATTCGGGTGTGACGAGCGCTGGAGAGGTGAGTTGGCCCGAAACCAACTACGCCGATGTCACCTGCAATTCGACCGCTGGCACCTGCGCAAACTGGACGCTCACGCCGAGTGGAACGGATCCGAATGGCTCGCCGGCCAATGTCGCCGTGCTGATCGAAACGATCACCAGCGGCACGCACGGGAAGACTACGACGACCGACGTCAAGCAGGGCGACTTTTATTTGTCCTTCAAGATCGACATAACCAACCCATAGTCGCACTCAACCGTCGAAGCGACGCCTGAAACACCTTCGTGTGTGCGACCGGCGGTTCGTCGTGGTGAGGGCGTTCGGCACCTTCGTCCCATACTTCTCGAACCAGCTCCGCGGATAGAGCTGCGTCCGGAGGAAATTCGACGGCGTGCTCGAGGTCCCGTGATACTCGTTGCGACGCGACACCGCCGTCAACATCAACCGAGTGCAGCGCCTCGTCGGCGCAGGACGCCACCGCCTCATCATGATTCTCGATGACGACTTCCGAGTGGAGGTGGGCCGCGAGTTCCAGCGTCAGGTCCGTGCGCGGTTTGCGGTGAGCTCGACGCGTTGACGCGCCCGTGGCTGCCGGCGCGGTAGATCCTGCCGTCGAAAAGCGGGCGCATACCAAGAGGTAGCGCCCGCTGCTTAGCGGAAACGGAGGTCTAAGGAATCACGAGCCGCCAGCGGACGGCGACTTGCACAGTGCCATTCTGCAGCCCCCAGCCCGCGACCACGTACGGTGCTGCGTCAGTAATGGCCGTCGCAGCGGAGAGCGGAAGCCCCGTTCCCGTGGACACCGGGCCAAGGCCCGGCAGGCCGAGCGGACCAGCGACGAGGACAGGTGTCGCGCCGGTCAAGTCGAGACGCCAGGCCGTTGCCTGAAACTCTCCGGCCGCGTTACAGCTCGTACCCACTACCACACCGCTTGAATTCACCGCGTTGATTTTCCCTAGCGGGCAGGCTGATCCTGCTAGCGACGGAAGTGCGATAGCGGTGGTTCCCCAAGTGCCGGTCGACGGATTTCGCCACCAGACAACCGGGAGCGTCTTATTCGCATCCTTGTCGAATCCAGTGGTCGCAAGCTCGCCGACGACGAGGGTCGCCGCGGCGTTCATTCCGTTGACTGGGCCCGCAAGTCGAATCGCGGTTGTTGGACTGTCCCAGATTGCGCCGCCTGCTCCATCATTAACGCGGCCCGCGGCCTGACCCTGAGTATTGATTGCCCGGATCGTGCCTTTCACGGCCCCGGCAGGCAGACTGTAGCGCTGTGGCGCCGACCATACACCACCTGAGTAGCGCCAAACAACGGGCCGTGTGTAAATGACCTGCGAAGATCTCGTGCCCGATGCCGAGTCGTCGGCCCCGCCAACCAACAACGTTCCGTCCGGCGCATACGCCGAGGCGGCCGCTAGCCCTCGCATGTTGGCCGGCAAAGTCGGCAAATGTTGGGCGGTCCACGTGGTCGGGGTTTGCCGAATCCAAACCGTGGTGAGAAGGTTCCCATCGCGACCCATTGCGATTCCACCGGTCGCGTCGATCGCCCAAGCCTCACCCGTACCCATGTTGGTGTAGCCCGTCGCATCATCATAGATGAATGCAACGATTCCGCTTTGACTACGTCCCTTGCCGACGATTTGCCCATTTTGATTAATGCCATACGAAAGCACGTCACCGCCGCCCGACGTTGGCGAGGCAATGATCTGCGCGGCCGTGATCTCGAACATCTCGCTCCCGACGCCGTTCTTTCCGCCGGCCAGCGCCACTTGAACATCCCACAGGGCCAGCTGCGCGTCGTTCGCGATGGTGATGTTCGCGATAAGCTCGGACGAGCTGACCACGGTCGTACTGTTGGTTCGCACGTGCGTCGGATCAGCCACGCCGTGAAGGAGCCATGTGGCCTGAGCGCCAGACGTGAAGCCACTGCCCAAGACGTGGATATCGACAGTGGTACCCTGATCGCCGTAAGACGGAGTCGCGCGAGTGACCGAGAGCGAGGTGGCCGCCTTTCCATTGAGCGCCGCTCCGATCACCACCTCTCGGGGAGCGTTGATCGGCTCTCGTGTACAGGATACCCCGGCGGCAACCAGGCCGGCGACGGTGATTAGAGGTATTTGGAAGGCGAATACTGAGCGAGTCGTCATCGAGGGCTCGGGGCGAGTTTACGTGGCGGGGCAGAGCGCTAATCGTGTTAAACGACGCGGCCGACGATTCTTGCGCGGACCTTTTTCGCCAGCGCGGTGCGCTCCCTGGCCTTCACACAACAAAGGGCCGGCGGGTTTGACCCCGCCGGCCCTGACCAAGTCGCCATCAGCTGGCGGATTAGCGACCGCTGGTCGTCGTGACCGCGTTCGTCCCCTTCGTCCCGTACTTCTCGAACCAGCTCCGCAAATAGAGCTGCGTCCTGAGGAAGTTCGACGGCGTACTCGACGTACCGTGATACTCGTTGTTCACGCGAATGAGCGCCGTCGGGATACCGCGTAGTTTCAAAGCCCGATAGAACTCCTCCGACTGCGGCATCGGCGTCCGGAGATCGAGCACGCCCGTCATGAGCAACGTCGGCGTCTTTACGTGCCCGACGTACATGATCGGTGAGCGCTTGAGATGCTCGCTCGGATCCTCCCAGAACGGCTTGTCGAAGTTCATGTACCAGCTCGCGCCGTCCGTCTCACCGACGAAGCTCAGCCAGTTGATCACCGGGCAGAGCGACGCGGCCGCCGCGAAGCGATCGGTGTGGCCGACCGTCCACGCCGTGAGCACGCCACCGCCGGAGCATCCGTACACGAACATGTTCTTGGTGTCGACATAGCCGCGCCCGATCACGGTGTCGACGCCGGCCATCAGGTCGTCGAAATCCTTATCGGGATACGCGTTCTTGATCATGTTCGTGAACTTCTCGCCGTAGCCCGTGCTGCCGCGCGGGTTCGTGTAAAGGAGCACGTAGTTGTTCGCCGCGTGGTCCTGGCGCGAGAAGTTGAACGCGACGTTGTACATCGACTGCGGGCCGCCGTGGATCTCGAGGATCAACGGATACTTCTTCGTCGCGTCGAAGCCCGGGGGCTTCACGATCCATCCCTGGATCTTGAGGCCGTCCTTCGACGTGTACCAGATCTCCTCGGTCGTTGCGAGCTGCTTTCCGGCGAGCACGTCCTCGTTGACGTTGGTGAGCTGCGTGAACGAGGAAATCGTTCCCGTCTTCGGCACGGTGAACGTCACGACGTCGTTCGGCAGCACCGGCGTCGACCGAACGCCCACTGCCACGCCGGCCTTGGTTACGGCCGACACGGTCAGCATCTGCTTGCCCGTCGTCACCGGATGGAACTGCCCGCCGACCGTCGCGAAATAGAGGTTCTTTGACCCTTCACTCTCGACATTGAGGTAAAGTCCGGTGTTGTCTTCGGCCCACGTCACGCCCGAGATCGGACGATCCAGGTTGCCCGAGACCAGATGCGCGTTGCTTCCGTCCGCATTCATCACGTAAAGCTTGGTCTCGGCCCACGCCGAGTGATCGACGGAGTCCGCGGACATGAAGGCGATCATCTTGCCGTCGGGCGAGAACTGCGGACCGCCATTCGTTCCATTACGCTTCGAGATCTGCTTGATCTCACCCGTCGCCAAATTGGCGAGGTAGATCTGCGATTTGCGGAACGCATGTTCGGCGTCCGGCTCGCGGAATGACGAGAACGCGAGGAACTTGCTATCGGCCGAGAATGAGCCGCCCGCGTGATTCCAGTCGCCGTTCGTGATCTGTCGCGCCGTGCCGCCGTCGGCGGGAATGACGAAGATGTGCCGATACGACTCGTCGGTAAAGCCGACGCGGTCCGAGCGCCAATTGAGACGCGTGATGACCTTCGGCGGCTCCGTCCACTTCGCGCCTTTGGGCGGCGTGGGCATGTTGATACGCCAATTGTCCTTCACCGGCACGTTCATCGTAAATGCGATCGTCTTACCGTCGGGCGACCACTCGAGCCCCGACGGCGCCTCGGTAAGATGCGAGATCTGTGTCGTCGCGCCTTCGGCATCCATATACCGCACGAAGATCTGCGAGCCGCTCGGCTCTCCCTTCCCGATATACGCGATGCGCTTGCCGTCGGGCGACCATTGCACATCCGATCCTTGGACGAGCGCGCGCGGCTGCGAGCCGTCGGCGTTCATCATCCAGATCGACGTCTCCCACTTGTCGTTCATCTTGTCGACCCAACGACGGCCGAAGATGATCTTGGTGCCGTCGGGCGACGGCTGTGGGTTTTGGACCTCTTCCCAATCGAGATACTGCTCTAGCGCGATGCGGTTTTGGGGGCGCTGTTGGGCGACGATCGGTGTGGTCGCGAAGACAGCGACGGACAGCGTTGCGCGGGCGATTCTCCAGGCGCGCACTTGCATGGGGGTGCCTCCAGCGGGGCGAAGTACGTGTATTCTGGGCGGGTGTCACCCGGACGGGAAGGGGAGCAGATTGCAGGGTATGCGGTTCTCGACGCTCGCCGTCATCGCCGTCGCCGGAATCAGCGCGCATCTCGGCGCGCAACAGGTGCGCGGCGTCGTGCGCGACTCCTCCCTGGCAGCGCCTCTCCCCGGCGCGGTCGTTACGCTGCTGGATTCGGCGGGCACCTCGGTCAGCCGCGCCATCTCCGACGCGAGCGGAAGCTTCGTTCTTACCAGGACGACCCGCGCCGTCCGGCTCCGAGTGGTCCGTATCGGCTACCGGCCCCAAGTCGTAGGCCTACCGGCGGGTCCAAATACAGTCGAGATCGCCATGGCCAAGCTCCCGCCGATGCTTGCCGCGGTGCGCGTCACCGACTCGGAGCTCTGCCCCGGCGCGAACGCCAGTACCAATGCTGTGGAGCTTTGGGAACAGGCCAAGGCGGGCTTGCTCGCTACCGTCGTAGCGCGCGAAACGAAACCAGCCAAGATGCAGGCGCTCACGTACAAAAGAATTACCACGACGACCGATGAGCGGGTGACGGAGCAGTCCACGCAGCTGACATCAGGCTACTCTAATCGGCCGTTCATCGCCCCAGCGGAGGCATCGTTCTTTGCGCGACGAGGCTTCATGCAGGAGGACGCGGCCGGTCGCCTGTACAGCGCGCCCGACGCGGACGTTCTCCTCGATGAGGACTTCGCCGCCACGCACTGCTTCCATATAGAAGGCGCCGATCCCGAACACCCCGGCCAAATCGGTCTCGCGTTCGCGCCGGCACGCGGGCGAGACGCTCTCGTCGATGTGGCGGGAGTGATCTGGATGGATCGCATCACTCCACAGCTTCGCTCGCTCGATTTTCTGTATACCGGACTCGAGCCCGCCGCGACTCGCGCGAGATCGGGTGGTCACATCGAGTTTCGGACAATGGAGAACGGCCTCACGTTCATCGAGCGTTGGCGACTCAGACTGGCGACGCTACTCGTCGACGAGCGCTCGCGAGATGTCGCTTCCGGCATACCGAACGAGCGTCGCAACCGAGCGGACTTCCGGGTCGCGGACCTGCGCGAATCCGGCGGCGTCGTGCTCGCCGCGAGCTGGCCCGACGGCACCAATTGGCGCGACAGTCTGTCCGGACTAACCGGAAGCGTCGTCCAACTTCACTTGCCGATCTCGATTCCCGCCGCCGTCGTTTCCTTGTCTGGTACGGACGCAGAGACCCAGACGTCGTCGAACGGTTCGTTCGAATTGTCGCCTGTCGTCCCGGGCCGATATACAGTCGTGGTCACCGACACCACGCTCGCGGAGTACGCCGCCCCGCGATCCACGAAGTTGACCGCCGACATCGTGCGCGGGCGCCTCACAACAATTCGAGTCGAGCTCCCGCCGCTTGTCGACGTCATTCGGGATGTGTGCCGCGAGCAGCGAATGCCTCGCGGGACATCCATGATCATCGGCCGGGTCATCCTGCCTGGTGCTACGCGCCCATCCGGGCGCGTCCTCGCGCGCTGGCAGGCCAACTACAACAATGGCTCGCCGGTAACATCGGAAAATGGTCTTGGCCGCGCCGTCGCCGTCAACGGCGCCGAGCAGCGTGTGGACCTGGACGACGCTGGGCACTTCGTTGTCTGCGGCGTGGCCCGCGAGCGACCCATTCACCTTCGCTACATGGAAGGCGAGCGCTTCGCCGACACCACGGTCATCACCGCCGACACCCTGATGCACCCGGTCGAATGGCGGCCGATGGTTTCTCCGCCAAAGCGCAACCCTTTGGAGATTCCCGGCATCGAACCGAATGATCCGATCGGGGAGACTCTGAATGTCTCGCGCCACAGAAAACCCCACGTCGAAGGTCCACCCGTCCGAGGCCACCCGACCCCTCAGTGATCTCGGACAGGATCTCCACTTCGCCCTGAGGACGCTGCGCTCCGCGCCCGGGTTCGCGATCGCGGCGATTCTTACGCTGGCCATAGGGATCGGAGCCAACACCGCGATTTTCAGTGCCGTGGACGGCGTGCTTCTCAAGCCACTGCCGTATTCGCGCGCCGAGCAGATCGTACGCATCTATCAAAACGATCGGGCGAAGAACAAGCCGCGCGACGACGTCGCCCCCGGCAACTTCGCGCAGTGGCGCGCGCGCGCGACGTCGTTCGCCGCGATGGCGGCGGTCGAGCCGTATGGCCTCATCTACTCCGGACCGGAGGGCGAGGAGCAGATTCGGAACTGGAACGTGACCGAGGATTTTTTTCGTGTCCTCGATGCGCGTCCCGCGGCGGGTCGTCTCTTCCTTCCCGAAGACTATCGTCCCGGCGCGCCCGCGGTGCTCGTCCTCACCTACGAGTCGTGGCAGAAGCGATTCGGTGGCGAGTCGGGGGTTATCGGCCGCACGATCACGATCGGCCACGCGCCGGCGACCATCGTCGGCGTACTACCGCGCGACTTCGCCTATCTCGGCGCGCGAACACCGCAGGAGATGTACGCGCCGAAAGTGCTCGATTCGCTCGAACGCGATCTGCGAGGTTCCGCGTGGTACCACGTCGTCGCTCGGCTTCGTCCAAACGTGACGATCGGCCAGGCATCGGCGGATCTCGAGCGTGTGTCGTCGCAGCTCGCGCGGGAGTATCCGGGAACGAACGCGAAGATCGGCGTTTCGCTGGTGAGTCTTCGGGAGGGAATGGTCGGCGGGTCGGCGCGGCTGCTCTGGCTTCTCCTCGGCGCCGTTGGACTCGTCTTGCTGATCGCGTGCGTGAACGTGGCGAACCTCGTGCTCGCGCGTACCCATCGACGCTCTCGCGAGTTCGCCGTGCGGGTGGCGCTCGGCGCCGGGCGCGGACGTGTCGCGCGCCAGGTGCTCGCCGAATCCTTCGTCATCGCGCTGATCGGCGGTGTCGCCGGCGCGGCGCTCGCCTATTGGGGAGTCGGCGTCATCAGAGGACTGAGTCCGATCTCGATCCCGCGCGTAGATGAGATGCGGGTCGACGTTCGCGCGCTCGTGTTCGCGCTAGCAGCCATACTTCTCACGACTTTTCTCTTCGGCGTGGTTCCCGCGCTTCGTGCCTCGGATCGTGGCAGCGACGAGCTCAAGTCCGGTACGCGAGCGGGCGGCGGCATGCGTCATCGCCGGCTCCGCGAGTCGCTCGTCGCCGCGGAGATCGCGCTGGCGGTCGTGTTGCTCACCGGCGCCGGATTGTTGCTGCGAAGCTTCGTCTCCGTGCTCAGCCAGGACCGCGGGTATCGAACGGACCACGTCGTCGGCGCGACGATGTTCGCCTGGCAGTGGACTCCGACGCCCGAGGCGCGCGCTCGCTTTGCCGCGCAGCTGGTCGAGCGGGCGAAGGCAATTCCCGGCGTGTCGGCGGCGGGCGTCACGTCATCGCCGCCGCTGACGGCGGCGATCGGCGTGGACCACGGAACGTACGGTGTGGTTGGACGGATCGTACCGCGCGGCTCCGAGCCGTCGGCGCATCTGACGTCGATCACGCCGGGCGCGTTCGACGCGCTGCGCATCTCGGTGCGTCGCGGTCGCGTCTTTTCGCTTCGCGACGACGCGTCGTCGCTCCCCGTCGCCGTGATCAACGAGACATTCGCGCGCCGGAACTGGCCGAACGAGAATCCGCTCGGCAAACGCATCCGCGTCGGGTTTTACGGCGCGCCGCTCGAGCGCGAGGTCGTCGGCGTCGTGGGCGACACGCCGACGTTCGTGCTCGATGCTCCGGCGGATCCCACGATCTATTTGCCGAATGCGCAGGCACCGACCGGCGGCATCTGGCTGGTGCTCGCAACGTCGACCGACCCAACGGTGTTCGGTCGCGAGATCAAGCGGCTCGTCGCCGAGATCAATCCGGCCCTTCCGATCGCTGGAATTCAGACGTTCGATTCCATCATGGACGATTCACTGCGCCCGCGACGCTTTTCGCTTGTCCTTCTCGGCTGCTTCTCGGTGGTCGCGCTCGCGCTGGCAGTGATCGGGGTGTACGGTGTCATCAGCCAAGGCTTGGCCGAGCGTTCGCGAGAGCTCGCCATTCGCATGGCGCTCGGCGCGCAGGCGAGCGATGTCGTCCGTCTGGTATTGGGTGAGTCGTTCAAGGCGGCCGGCCTCGGCTTGGTCGCCGGACTCGTCATTTCGATCATGGCGACACGTCTTTTGACGAGTCTGCTGTTCGGCGTCGGCGTGCTCGACCCGGTGACATTCTCGAGTGTCAGCGCGCTGATGTTGATGGCCGCTCTCGCCGCGAGCTATGTCCCGGCACGGCGAGCGACGAAAACAGACCCGGTGGCCGCCCTACGCATCGGCTGAGCTCTGCAATGACGCCCACACCGGCCTGCTGCTTGCGACATTCGAGGTTGATCACCTCGGAAAGGAGAGCAGCAGCAATGACCGAACGTCGCAAGACTCACAACGGCCGAGACGTAGACGGACGATTCCGCGTTCGTCAGGCAGACGTGGACGACCTCCTCGAGGATCCCTCCGGCGTCGATGTCGTTCGCGACGACGTCCGTCTTGGGGGCGCCGTCGTCGATACTGGTCCGCAGGCTGGCGGTCACGCCCGGCACATCGGTGACCTGATCGACGAGAATCGCACCGATGTCGGACGCGCCACCGGGGGTGGCCGCCAGCAGCGTTCGCGCGGCAACCGAAAGCGGCGGCGCTGATCCGTGTCAGAGCCGGGCAGCGACGACGCGGTCGCGCACAGCCGGCGCGCCTTGGCCGCGTTGTTCGGCCTCCCGGCGCAGCGAAAATTCGACGTGAAATATTGGGACGGCACGGTGGAGCGCGGCTCCGCCGTGCCGTCGCCGTTTGCGCTGGTCGTCGCGCGTCCCGGCGCTCTCCGACGCATGTTGCTTCCGCCAAGCGAATTGTCGATCGTCGAAGCGTATATCTCGGGCGACGTAGACGTCGAAGGCGATCTCGCGAAGACGATGACCGTCGCCGACGCCATCAACACGCGGCTGCGTCGTCCGTCAGTGCTGGCGTCCCTCGCCCGCGATCTGATCGCGCTCCCGCGGCACGATGGAGCGAATGGGGGGGGCGACGTCCGAGAACGGCGCGCCGACGAACAGGTCGAAGCCAAGGGCAAGCGTCATGAGGCCGCGCGCGACCGCGCGGCGATCCAATATCACTACGACGTCGGCAACGATTTCTATCGTCTGTGGCTCGACGAACGCATGGTCTACTCGTGCGCGTATTTCGAGCATCCGGCTGACACGCTCGACGACGCGCAGGAAGCCAAGCTCGATTTGGTTTGTCGCAAATTGCGTCTTCGCAAGGGCGAGCGATTCCTGGACATCGGCTGCGGTTGGGGCGCGCTCGTCATGCACGCGGCGCGGCACTACGGGGTCCAGGCGGTGGGCATCACGCTCAGCGAGGAGCAGCAAGCGCTCGCCGCCGAGCGCATCGCCGAGGCGGGGCTGCTCGGGAGTTGTCACGTCGAGATCCGCGACTATCGCGAGGCGGCCGGCATCGGGCCATTCGACAAGATCGCGAGTGTGGGCATGGTCGAGCATGTCGGCGTCGAGCGACTGGGCGAGTACTTCGGCTCAGTGGTACGTGCGCTGGCGCCTCGCGGTCTGTTTCTCAATCACGGTATCGTGCGAGTTGGCGGCGAGCGCGAGCCCGGGTGGCGTGAGCGCCTCGAACGACGTCTCTGGCGCCGCGACGCGTTCATCGAGAAGTACGTTTTTCCGGACGGACGCCTCGGTCCGTACCACGCACTCGTCTCTGCCGCGGAAAACGCGGGCTTCGAGACGCGGGACGTTGAGAGCCTTCGCGAGCACTACGCGCTGACGCTCCGGCATTGGATCGAACGTCTCGAGCGCTGCCGCAACGAAGTGGTGGGCATCGTCGGCGATGCGACCTATCGCGTGTGGCGCTTATACATGACGGCGTCGATGCATGGCTTCGCAACGGGCCGGCTGAACGTCCTTCAAACGCTCCTCGCGAAGCCGGAGAACGGGCGCGCAAATATCCCGCTCACGCGCGAAGACCTCTATCGGCAATAGGTGCGGACCGCGACCACGCCGACACCTGATACCGTAGTCGGGTTGGTACGATTGGATACGGGACAACTAGGATTGGAACGGGAAGGCCTACAGGGGCCGCCTTGGCGCGAGAAATCGCGAACCTCAAAACCCAGAAATCTTCCTGCTTGTTATCCGTTCTGTTCCGATGTTGTCCCGTATCTAATTGTTCAAACCGTCGGCGGTGAGTGGATGTTCGGCGGTCGCGATCCCGTTTGCCGTAACGCCGCACTGACCGCTCGGAGCCGGGAACCGACGATTCGTCCCTCGGATTCCCTCATGTCCCCTCATGCCCAACGGGCCTCCGATGCGAAACCGATTCATCTTTTTTCTTGTCCCGGCACTGTTCGCGGTCGTCTCGTGCGGCGGCGGCGATTCGAGTTCGGGCTCGTCCAATAACACCCCGACGACCCCCACCACGCCGACCACTCCGACGACGCCGACCACCCCCCAGGCGACCGACAAAGTGACGGTGTCCGACAATCAGTTTGCTCCGGGCGACATCCAGGTATCGCCGGGCACGACCGTCACGTGGACATGGGCCCAGGGTGCCTCCGACCACAACGTCAGCTTCAACGATGGCGTTACCTCGGGCAACAAATCGTCCGGCACCTATACGCGAACCTTCTCCAGCGGCGGAACATTCCCCTATTCTTGCACGTTACATCCAGGGATGAGTGGGACCGTCACGGTGAAGTAGGGCCAAGGGGGCCTCGCCGCGCCGGTCAGAACCAATCGGTGGTGAGGGTGCAATGCGTGGTGCGGTGCTCCGAATGGCGATCACGGCGGTGATTCTTCCCGCCGCGCTTGGTGCGCAAACGCGTGTCGGCGGAATGGGGCCGGACGGCCAAAAGGGAAAGCCCGGCCGGCTGTCCCGGGACATGGGAATCACGATCCCCAAGATCGTGAATCCGATAAACCTCCTGATCGAACACCGGCTGGAGGTTGCGCTCAACGACACCCAGTTCACAAAGATCGTCGCGATCAAGCGCGTTCTCGACTCCACGAACGCGCCGATGTCGCGCAAGCTCGATTCGATCGCGCGGCTGTACAAGCCCCGTCCCATCTTCTCGAACATCACCCGGGAGCGCCGCGACTCGATCGCCGAGGCGCATCCGCTCGTTTTGGATCTCGTCGCCGGAATTCGGGAGAACATCTCCAGCGCCAAGGACAGCGCCTATTCCGTCCTGTCGGCGCGCCAGCTGACCACCGCTCAGGGGCTCGAGTCGGTCGCCGAGCAGGCCAATAGCGGCGCCGAGCTGCCCAAACGAGCACCGGGGCCGCCGCTCAACATACCAGTGAAGCCGCCCGAGTAATCCCTGGCGCAGCCGCCGCCCGGGGGTGATTTTAGCGCATCTCCCACCGGACCGGCTGCACATGGCGACGGGGTCGAACGGATCCGCCGCGGCGCCCGAATTCAAAGTCATTCTCAGGGTTTTTGCGTACTACGCGATCCTCATCACCGTGGGGTGGCTCGCGTGGCGCTTCTTGCCGCGCTCGCAAACCTTGGGCATGACGTCGCTCGACACGCTCTTTGGTCAGAGCGCGGAAGTTGTAAAGGGCTCCGGCAAGAACGCCGTGTACGAACCCGTGGGGCAGGACACCCTCGCCGCGACGGTCGCGCTGGCGATGCTGGCGTCCGCGTTGCTCGCCCTTCCGATCGCCTGGGTCTACACGTTGACGCGCGCGCGACGCGGTTATCAGCAGTCGGTGGTTCAGCTGCTGGTCATCCTCCCGGTCGCGGTCACCGGCATCGTCGTGCTCGTGAAGTACAGTCTTCCGCTGGCGTTCGCGCTCGGTGGTATCGCCGCGGCCGTTCGCTTCCGGAACACGCTCGACGACAGCAAAGACGCCGTTTACATCTTCCTCATGACCGGATTGGGAATCGCCTGCGCGGTCGATCTCCCTGTCGCGACGATCATCTCGATCTTGTTCAACGTCCTCATCCTCGCGCTCTGGTTCACCGATTTTGGTCGAACACCGGTGGCGTTGGAGGGAAAGGTCGCCGAACGCCGCCTGCAACGTGCGCGCGACCTTGCCCGCACCGGGACGTTCGTTGCCCGCATGGACGACGAAGTTCTCCAGAACATGACGGCCGAGCAGCTCCAGGGGCTCGCCCAGCGTGCCTGGCGCCGCGCCCGCGAAGCGGATCCCGAGGGCGAGGAGCGGAACGACAAAAACGAGAGCCGCATCCGTATTCGCATTCAAAACGCCATTCTGACTCGCCCGGTGCTGGAGGCGAGGCTGGACGACGCGGCGAAAAAGTGGCGCGTCGAAGCAGAGTCGATCAGCGAGGATGGCTCGACGGTGATCGACTACGTGGTAATGCCGAAGAAGAGGAGCGGTCCGGACGAGCTGTTAGCGCTGCTTCGGGCCGCTGGTGGGCGGGATGTAGTCGACTCAGAGCTGCGTTGATCGATCAACTGGTCGGAGGAACTTCATGAAGCTCGCCGCACAGATCCGATGGTCCCTGCTCTCGTTGGCCTTGGTGCTCGCCGTTCCGGCGGTCGCGCAGCAACAGAGTGGCAAGACCGCCAAGAAAGAGCCCAAGCCCGAGAAGCCGGACAGCCTCAAGGACACCACTCTCGCCAAGTTCTATGAGAGTGAAGATCCGATGGAGGTCACGCTGACCTTCAACATCAAGCGCGTCAAAGGCGACAAGGGCGACGACGCTCCCTATCGCGACGCCACGTTCAGCTTCACTCCGGCTGGTGCATCGGCTCCGGTCAACATGCCGATCAAGGTGAAGACACACGGCATCTGGCGTCTCAAGAACTGCGAATTCCCTCCGCTACGGCTGAACTTCAGCGGGAAGGAATCGAAGGGAACCATCTTCGCTCGCGTCGACAAACCGAAGCTCACGTCCTATTGCCGCAACGACGACGGCTACGAGCAGTACGTGCTGCAGGAGCTTCAAGCGTACCGCATTTACCAGCGCGTCTCTCCGTACAGCCACGCCGCGCGCGCGGTACACGTCACGTACATCGACAGCGTGAGCGGGAAGCCGGTCGCGACGCGTTACGGTTTCTTTCAGGAAGACCCCGACAAGTTCGCCGAGCGGTTCCGCGGCAAGATCACCAAGCAGACCGGCGCCGGTCCGGCCGATCTGGATCCCTACCAGTCCACCGTGTTCGGGTTGTTTCAGTACCTGATCGGCAACACCGATTTCTCGATCGCCGCGCTGCACAACGTCGAGCTGCTCACGCGCGGCTTTGGCGATGAGGTGATTCCGGTGGCGCGCGACTTCGACTTCGCCGGCATCGTGAACACCCGTTATGCGACCCCGAACGACAAGCTCGGGATTCGACGGGTTCGCGATCGGATCTATCGCGGTTACTGTTTCCCTGACTCCAACTTCACGAAGGCGATCGCGCTGTTCAACGCGAAAAAGGATGCGATCTACGCCCTCTACCACGACAAGATCGGACAGCTGCTCAAGCCGGACATCGTCAAGGAGACGACGGACTACATCGATGACTTCTACAAGACGATCAACAATCCGCGCGACGCCAAACGGCAGCTCTCGGAGGCATGCTTCGGCAGGAAATGACGCGATGCCCTGACCCACCCCGGGCCACATGACGGAGTTTCGCTGCGAGCTGTTGTCGGCTGACCAACTCGCCGCGCTCGCCGCCGGCCCGCTTCCTCCGGGAATCCCGGCCGGCGACGCGCGGCGCTCGATGCACCGCGATCTGTACCTCGACACGCCCGACGACTCGCTGCGCCGGCGCGGCGTCGTGTGCCGCCTTCGCATCGACGACGCCGGTCGGAGCTCGCTGAGCTTGCGCGTCGAGGGTCCGCGGCCCGAGGACGTGACGCGCGTCGACGCGCCGGTGCAAACCGCCGACGTCGCCGCGGCGTTCGCGTCGGACAATCCCGTCGCCCGTCGGGTGCGCGGCATCGTCGATCCGTCGCTGCTGCAGGTGCGCGCCGACCTCGAGGTGGATCGTCTCACGCGTGGCGCGTCGCTCGACTGGCTGCGGCGGCCGCGGCTGACGGTGCACCTCGATCGCGTCACGATTCGTCGCAACGGTTCGTCGGCGCGCTTCTTCACCATGTGCGCGCACCACCACCGCGGCGCGTCGGAGAATCTTCACTCGCTCGAGCGTGCCCTCGAAGAAGAGCACGGCGTGCGCCGGTCGGCGGTGCCGACGCTCGAGCGCGCCGAGTTGGCGATCAAGTGGGCGCGCCTCGAGGACGTTCCGAGGCGTCCCGGCAACTCGGATCGGTATCAACGTGTCGCAGTTCCGGCGATCACCGGCAGCGCTCCGGAATTCTTCAATCCCGAGCTGAGCCTTCTGGCGTTTCAGCAGCGCGTACTGTCGCTGGCCGACGACGAGCGCACGCCGTTGCGCGAACGACTTCGCTTTCTGTCGATTGTCGCCGCGAACGTGGACGAGTTCTTCATGGTTCGCATGGCCGGGCTGCTCGCCGCCGCGACCGGAACATCGCCGGAGGGCGACGCGCGCGGCGAGGGCGGCGGGATGTTGCCGGTGGAAGAGTTGGCCGCGGTGAACGCCGCGGTCGGCGAGATCAGCGCGCGCCAGGCGATGACGTTCGAGCGCTGCCGTGCCGCGCTCTCGGCGATCGGCGTTCGTATCGTCACGTGGGACGCGCTTGCTCCGGAGCACCAAGCCGGTCTCCGCGATCGGTTCCGCGACGAGATCCAGCCGCTGCTCACGCCCTTCGCGATGACACTGAGTCCGGGCCACCCGTTGCCGCGACTTGGCCATCTGTCGCTCGCCATGGCGCTGATTCTCCGCCAGCGCTCCGGTGGCCCGCCGCGGTTCGCCGAGCTGGAGCTTCCGGAGAGCCTGCCGCGCTTTTTCATGATGCCGGGGGGCGGCGCGGATCCGACCGCGGGCAGTCGCGTCGTCGTCCCCGTGGAGGAGGTCATTCGCGGCAACCTGGGCGCGCTCTATCCGGACATGCTCGTCGAGCACGCGTACGGGTTCCGCGTGACGCGGAGCGCCGAGCTCGAGATCGACGAGGAACACGCCGACGATCTGCTCGACGAGGTCGCGCGCGCCAGCGCCACACGCGGACAGGGAACGGTCGTCCGACTCGAGGTCGAGCGTACGATGCCGCCGATCCTTCGCGCTCTTCTGCTCGAGAACGTGCGGCGCGAGCAGGCGGCGAATGGAACTCCCCGGCTCGCCGACGTCGAAGAGGTCGAAGGGCTGCTCGACCTGCGCGGTGTATCGCAGATCGAGCTACCGCCGCTTTCGGCGCTTTCGTATCCGCGACTTCCCGCGCGACAGCCGTTCGCCAGTGCCGCCAACACGCTCGATGCCGTGGCCGGCGGCGACGTGCTGCTGCATCATCCCTTCGATTCGTTCAGCGGGAGCGTGGTTCGCTTCATCTACGACGCCGCGAACGACCCGCAGGTCGCGGCGATCAAGATCACGCTGTACCGGATCGGGAATCCCTCGCCGATCGCCGACGCGCTGTTGCAGGCGGCGAAGCATGGCAAGGCGGTGACCGCGTTCGTCGAGCTCAAAGCGCGCTTCGACGAAGAGGTCAACATCGGCTGGGCGAAGGCGCTCGAGGCGGCCGGCGGCCATGTCGTACGCGGCATCGTCGGCTTCAAGAACCACGCGAAGGTGGCGCTCATCGTCCGGCGCGAGGCCGGGGGGGGGGGACTGCGCCGTTACGTGCACGTGGGAACGGGCAACTACAACACGCGTTCGGGCGAGCAGTACACCGACCTCAGTCTCTTCACGACGAACGATCTGATCGCGAGCGACGCCGCCGATCTCTTCAACGAGCTGACGGGATCATCTGAAGCGCCGCGACGGACGTCGCGCGCGCTCCTCATCGCGCCCAATCGTTTGCTTACGGGCATGCTCGAACGGATCGACCGCGAAGCGGCGTTCGCTCGTGCCGGCCGCCCGGCGCGGATCACGGCGAAGCTCAATGGGCTGTCCGATCCGGACATCGTCCGCGCGTTGTATCGCGCGTCGCGCGACGGCGTCGAGGTCGATCTCGTCGTGCGCGGCATCTGCACGTTGCGGCCGGGCGTGCCCGATCTCAGCGAACGCATTCGCGTCGTCTCGATCGTCGGACGGTTCCTCGAGCATTCGCGCATCTACCGTTTCGCCAACGGCGGCGACCCGCGCTACTTCATCGGCTCCGCGGATCTTCGTCCCCGCAACCTCCGCCGCCGCGTTGAACTCCTCGCGCCAATCACCGACGCACGCCACCGCCGGCTGCTCGACGATCTCCTCGCCCGATACGTGAGCGACCCGACGGGCTGGGACCTTCAGGGCGACGGCACGTATGAGCGTCGCGGTGGTGGCATCGGCACTCAGGAAGCGCTGTCATCCTGAGCGAGCGCAGCGAGCGAGGGATCTACTGCGCAGTCTTATGATGCTGACTTGCACGGAGCGCCCATGCAAAATGGAGTGTGCGACAATACTACACATACATCCTTGCCAGTCTTTCCCGTCGGCTTTACGTCGGAATGACGAATGACCTGGTGAAGCGCCTTTACTATCACCGGTCTGCAACCAAAAGCTTTGTCGCTCGCTATCGCACGAATCGCCTGGTCTACTTTGAGGTACACCGCCACCCCATGAACGCGATCGTGCGCGAGAAGCAGCTCAAAAGACTCCTTCGCTCGAAAAAGATCGCTCTAATCGAAGCAAGCAACCCCTACTGGAACGATCTTGCCGAAGGGTGGCTGGATCCGCCCCTCAACGGTTCACGGTAGATCCCTCGCTCGCTACGCTCGCTCAGGATGACAGCTATTTGGACGTCCCCACGCACGCACCGGTAGTCGGCAACCCGACCGCCGCGCGCAATACGAGCACGACGTCCGCGGCGTCGATCGATCCGTTGCAGTTCGCGTCACCGCGCGGATAGATCGTGGTGGACGACGCGAGCGCCCCGACGAGCGCTTGCTGAATGAGCAGCGCGTCCGATGCGTCGATCTTGCCGTCACCGTTCACGTCCCCGCGCAGCGATGCCTGCGCCCCGACGTCGAACGCGAACATGCCGCGGCCGTAGGTGCCCGCGACCAGCAGGCCGATCGCCGGCTGGAAGACGAGATCGTAGACGATCACGTTGGGCATTCCCGTCGGACCGGCGGTCCACGAAATCCCGTTGTCGACCGACTGGAAGATCCCGACGTCCGTGCCGGCGACGATCGCGCCGACGGTCGGCATGTAGATCGCCACGTTCGCGGGCGCGTCGATCAAGTTGCCGGTAACGTCGTGAACGGGACCGACGAATGCCGTCGTCGTTTCGAAAACGTGCCCCGTACCAAAGCCCGACACGGTGATCAGGGCTCGCAGCGGGTCCGTGGGATGCGCCATGACGCGCGTGACAAAACGATTCGGAAGACCCGTCGCCGCCGTGAACGTCACGCCGCCGTCGCGCGAGACGAGCGCTCGGCCGTCGCTCGTTCCGACGTAGATGGTCATCGTGTCCGCGGGCGACACGGAGATCGAGGTGATCGTGCCCGTGCCGTTGGAGAGATCGCCACCGAGCGCCGTCCAGCTGACGCCTTCGTTCGTCGTCTGATACAAGCGGAACGTGCCAAAGTAGAGCTTCGACGGATTCACCGGATCCATCACGAGCGGCGGAATGAACTGCGCACGATCGGTGAGCGAGATTCCGGTGCTTCTTCGCTGCGCGGCACCGACGCCGTCTTGTCGGAACAGGTTTCCGACCGTCGACCCGGACCACTGAGTCTCTCCCCAGTGGATGTTCGGATTCGCATAGTTGATCGCGGTGTATCCGCCGTCGCCGCCGATGAACGCGTCCCAGAACGGTGTTCCCGTGAAGACGTGCGTCCCGTTGTCCTGCGAGCCACCGGAGATGCGCGTGCCCTGCGGATGCACGGCGATGCCAGGATAGAACTGCGTGATCGCCAATCCCGCGCTGCGCGACGACCAACTGTCGCCGCCGTCAGTCGAGAGATAGACGCCGCCGTCGGTCCCGGCCCAGAGAATCGTCGGGTCGTTGGGGTCGAAGACGATGACGTGCCAGTCGACGTGGACGTCGACCGCCATTCGTTTGAAGGTCGCGCCGCCGTCGAGTGAGCGGAACGCGCCCACGCCCGCGATGTAAATGCGCTGCGGGTTGACGGGATCGACGGCGAGCACAAGGTCGTACGTCTGCTGCCCGCCGAATGATGTCGTGACGCCATCGGCGGCGAGCTGCGTCCAGGTGCTCGTCGCCTCATCATACTTGAACAGGCCAAGGAACCCACCGGTGTTTCGGTCGCCGATCAGCGCCCACACGATGCCCGGCGCCGCCTTGCTCATCGCGACTTCCACTCGGCCTATCGAGTTCACGTCGACCGGGGGCGCCGGCAATGGAGACCATGTCAGTCCGACGTCGTTCGATCGATAGACACCGCGCGACGAGGCCGGCGTCGTCACGCGGTTGCCCGCGTAGAACGTTCCCGGCTTCGTCGGATGCGCGATGATGCTCGACGCAGGACCGGTGTTCAGCACCGGAGTCCACGAGGCGCCGCTGTTCACCGACCGCACGATGCCCGCGTTCGAGAACAGCGTCGCGCCGAGCAGAATCGACGACGACGCCGAGCCGGCGGTGGCGGGATCGACGATGAGACTGAGGAACGGTCCTCCGGCACCGGCTGTCGAGCGCAGGCCGGTCACTCCGGTCGTCCACGTGTTGCCCCCGTCACCCGAGCGGAGCACGCCGCACCCACTCAGTCCACCGTTGCCTTCGCCCGTCGCCGCGTAGACGATGGTTGGATTGATCGGGTCGAGCGCCATGGCGCCGGTTGTCAGCCCGCACTCGCGATCGGTCAGCGGCGTCCACGTCACGCCGTAATCCGTGCTGCGCCACACACCGCCCGATGCAGTCCCGACGTACATGGGCCCGCCCGGCTTCGTCGCTGGAACGATCGCCGCGATTCGGCCCGTCTCGAGCAGCGCGACCCACAAACCGTTCGGGCCGATCGGCCGCCAGCTGCCGGTGAGCGGAGCCGCGGCGGCCGACGCGGAGAACAGGCTCGGACGCATCCGCAGCACATTGTACAACTCGGCCATCTTCGTGTACGGGCGCTCGGCGAACGGATATGTGCGTTGTGCCCAGAACCACTCGTCGCGCCCCTCGATGTCCTCTTTGATCTCGCCGAGCCCGCCCGAGCCGCGATCTGCTTCGCGCGGCTCGCGGGGTGGCAGGGGTCGCTGTGACCAGGTCGCGCTGAACGGGACGAGCAGCGCGCCGACGAGCGACAGGAAACGCAGTTGCCGACGAGTCATCGGAATACTCTCACGACCATGGTGTTGCTCGTCCCGGCGGCCGTCTCGACGCGAATGTCGTAGCGGCCGGTTTCCAGAGGCAGTGGCGCGGCGTCGCCTCCCGACGGGATTCGATCAGGGACGACGAGGCGAATCACGCGGCCGTCGTCACTCGCCGGAACGTCGGTGAGCCTCACGGTGCCGAAGCGCACGGTGTTGCGGCCCGGCTTGCCGGGAACGAAACCGCGACCTTGCAGAACGATTTCCACGACCGCTCCCGGCGCGACGACCACCGAGTCCGGCCGCAGCGACTCGATCGTCGGTGCGGCCGAGTTCGAGCGGTGGAACAAACCACACGCGCCGGCAACGAGGGCCAGCGAGAGGAGCGACGCGGCGCGGCGCACCCCGATCACGGTTTCCTCGTCAGCACGGGGACGAGGTTGGCCTGCGTCACGCTGTGCGCCTCGTCCGTCGACAGCTGAAACGACCGCAATCCGGACGACCGCACCACGGAGAAACGGAGCGCGTACACGCGACCCTCCGCGAAGCCGGCCGGAGCGATCGCGGCGAAACGGACGAGACCCGGCTGCGGATTCACGACCCGAGTCGCGCCATCGTCGAGAGATTGCTCTCGAACGAAACGCATGGCCGTGCTGTCGTACGCCAAGCGTGCCGTCATGCTCGCCAGCCGCGCGCCGAGGACGCGCACGGTGACATCGATCTCGGCGCCCGGAGCGGCGAGTGAGTCGGACAGCTCGAGGCGCGCTTCGGCCTGCGGCGAGGGCGCCGTCTTTGCCTGATCGGCGCGGCGCGGCTCGGTGCAGGCCAGCGCGAGCATGGCACTCGCCAGCGCGAGCGCGCGGTATGAGAGAATACTCATCGGAACACCACCGGAACTCGTGTAGACTGTGTCTGCCCTGTCAGGTTCGAGCCGTCGACGCCGCTGATGTCCAGCGCATAGATGAACATGAGACCGCTGCCGGCCGTTCGAGATGTCACCTTGATCGTCATGATATTCGTCACGCCGGTGAACCCGGTCGCGTTGGCGATCGACATGTGGACGACGCCGGAGGAGATGGTGAACACCGGCGGGTTCGGTCCTGTCGGGTTGGGGACGATGACCGTCCCCGGCAGGAACGAGATATCGGCGTCGATGCGCGCCGCGCCGACCGTCTTGCCGCGCGTGTCGAGAACGACCTGCACGAACGCTGTGTCGCCGATCTTGGTCAGATAGGTCGATAGGTCCGTGCGTACGATCGGCGACGTCTTGGACGCCGCGACGATCACGAAGATCGAGTCGCTCGAGAAGTCGGACAACGCGACGATCCAGGCGTCGCCGGCCGTCTTCGCGGTGATTTTCCCGTCAGCCGCGACGCTGGCGACGCTGGGCGAGCGGCTCGCCGTCGTCACTGTGATCCCCGAGATTGGGCCGCTGGGGCCGGCCACGGTGAACGTCGGCGCAAAGGTGTCGCCGATGTCGAGCACGTGCACCTTTTCCGATGACGTCCCGAACGTCACGTCGTAGTCCTGCACGACGAGCAGCGAGACGGTGATCGTCGCCGGCGAGTTCGGCGCGCCCGGCCCATTGAGCTTCACGGTGGCGTGGTACGTCCCGGGGGTGAGCCCGGCCATGTTGACGCCCAGCGTCATCACCGCCGGCGCGTTCGCCGTGTTGAGCGTGGCGACGAGCCACCCACTCGGCTCGCCGTTACCGTACGCCACCGGATCGATCGTCATGCCGACGAGTGGCTGCGCGCCAGGATTGGTGATGCTGATCGTCGCGGCCTGCGGTGCGTGATTGGCGCGTGTCGCGAAGCTCACGCTGCTCTTGTCGAGCGAAATGACCGGCGTCGGCGGCGGCGTCATCGTGAACTGGTTCGACGTCGCGCCGATGAGACCTTGTGCCGTGAAGGTCATGGTTCGCGCGCCGGCGACACCGGCGATCCCGAGGTCCGTGAAAGTCGCCACGCCGCCGGTCGTCGGCACGGCCAAGGTTCCGGTCAGGGTCCCCCCACCGCTCTGTAACGCCGCGGTGACCGTTGCGGAGGCCGTCGATACCAGGTTGCCCGCCGCGTCCCGGATCTCAACGACCGGTTGCGCCGTCAACTGACCGCCGATCGTGCCGCCGATCGGCTGCGTTCGGAGGCCCAGCTGAAACGCCGGTCCAGGCGTCACGGTCACGGCGACTGAGGCGGACACCGTTCCGGCGCGCGCCGTGACATTGGTCGTCCCAACCTTCACGCCGGTGATCGACCCGAGCGCCACCGACACGATGGTAGGGTCGTCGGCGGCCCAGACGACGCTCGCCGAGATCGTGCGGCCGTCCTTGGCGGTCACCGTCGCCGCAAGGTTGGTCGTCACCCCGGACGCGAGGCTGATCGACGACGACGGCGACAGTGTGATGCCCGCCGGCGTGTTGTCTGTTGGTTTTGGTCCGGTGGAGTCGCCCCCGCCACCCCCGCACGCGGCGCCGAACATCGCGGCCGCGATCATCAACACGCTCGTACGACGCATTGCGCGAATTTGCCGCAAAACCGGCGATTCTCAAGGGCGCAAAGCGGTCTTAGAGCCGATTGACAACCGAATTAGCTCATTTGGGGTCTGACCCCCAATTCCAAAACGGGGTCTGACCCCAATTTCAAAAACGGGGTCTGACCCCAATTGTGTGAAATGGCGCCTGGCTGCAACAAAAAACCACCAACTATTCGGAGCGGAGCGCGATCATTGGCTCGACACGCGCCGCGCGCAGCGCTGGGAAGAGAGCGGCGAGGACAGCGGCGCCCATCAGGACGAGCGCCGCGACGACGATCGAGAGCGGATCACCCGGCTTGACCCCATTGAGCTGGGTCTCGAGGAGCCCCGTCGAGAGATAGGCGACCACGATGCCGACGACGAGGCCGACAACGACCAGCCGCATCGCATCCAGGAGCACCAGGCGCAGTACCCGGCTCCGCTGCGCGCCCAACGCGATTCGCAGTCCGATCTCCCGCGTCCGACGCGAGATCGAGTACGTCATGAGGCCATAGAGCCCGATCGCCGCGAGCAGCAACGCCAGCACCCCGAACGCCGTCGCCAGCTGCGCGACCAGCCGCTCCTGGGCGATGAATCGCTCCATCAGCTTCGCCAGCGGGTCGACGCCGTCGATTGGAAGCGACGAATCGACGCTGACCACCGTCTTCCGAATCTGCTGCACGACGGCCGTGGGGTCGCCGACGGTACGCACGGCAAGCCGCAGTGAGCCCGGCTGCGCGACCTGCGAGGTATTTACGTAAGGCCGATACATCCGCCGCAGGTTGTCTTCCTTGATGCCGTTTTGATGGATGTCTGCAACGACTCCGACGATTTGCAACGAGAGCGAGTCCGCGCGAATAAAGCGGCCGACGGCCGGTTGGCCCGGGAAAAAGAACTTGGCGAACGACTCGTTGACGACAATCACGCCTTCCGGCTTGTTCTCGTCGGCGGCGGTCAGCTCGCGTCCCTCGAGCAGCCGGGTACCCGTCGCGGTGAAGTAGCCCGGTCCGACATGGTCATACGAGATCAGCGTGTCCTGGACCGATCGAGCGACAAACCCCGGGACCTGGAGCGACGTGCCATTGTCGCTGCCGGAGAAGACGCCATTCTCCGAGAAACTCACCGCGCCGATGCCCGGAATCGCCGCGATCCGGTCGCGCAAGTCGTGCGCGAGACGCGCCAGCGCCGGACCGCGATAGCCGCGGGCCAGCACGTCGACGTCGACGATGATGAGATGATCGCGATCGACACCGATGTCCGTCGCCTGCGTATTCCGGAGGCTGCGTGCGAGCATCGTCGCGCCGACGAGGAGCACGACCGACAGCGTCACCTGCGACGCGATCAGTACCTTGCCGAGCGGCGCGCGCTGGCCCCCCCCTCGGCCGCCGAGTGAGCCGGAGAGCGACTGTGCTCCAGAACGAATCGACGACGCCAGATCGAGCCGCGACGCGCGCAACGCCGGCAACAACCCGAACAGCGCGACCGCCGCGAGCGACACGCCCAGCGTGAAGGCGAGCACAGTGAGGTTCATTCCAATGTCGAGCTGTCCCGCCGACGCGAGGCGGAGGAGCGTTCGGCTTCCCCACCAGGCGAACAGCAGACCGGCGGCAGCGCTGATGAACGCCAGGACCGCGCTTTCCGTCAGCAGTTGCCTGACAAGGCGCGAGCGCCCGGCGCCGAGCGCCTGACGAACCGAGAGCTCGCGTCCACGCGCGATCGATCGAGCCAGCATGAGATTGGCGACGTTCGCGCAAATGATGCACAGCAGCAGCGCCACGCCGATCATCAACGTCAGCAGCGGCGCCTGGAAGTTGACGCGAACTCGTGAAAGCCCTTTCGCGCCCGACTCGACGTAGTAAACCGGCTTGACGTCGAGAAATGCCTTGGCGTCCGACGGCGTCGCGTTACTGACGATCGCGCGCTGAAGAATGGTCGGCACCTGCTGCTTCGCCTGGCCGAGCGTCGCGCCGGGCTTGAGCCGGCCGAGCGCCAACAGCCAGGCGGCACTACGGTCGTCGAGCGTGCGCCGATTCGGATTCAGCGCGTCGGAGATCGCGACCGGAAGCCAGATGTCCGTGTAGATCCCGACGACTTCGCCGGTGAACCGCGGCGCGGCGACGCCGACGATCGTGATCCTGAGATTGTTGACCAGGATAGTCTTGCCGATGATGCCGGGATCATTGTGAAAGCGACGCGTCCAATAACCGTAGCTGATCGTCGCAACCGGCGCCGCGTCGGCGCCGCGCTCGACTTCCGTACCGAACGTTCGGCCGGCCGACGCGGGAACCCCGAGGACCGAGAAGTAATTTCCCGTGACGAAACGGCCGCGCGGATGTTCCAGCTCCTGATGCGCGCTGTCGATGCGCACGTCGAGCCGGCCGCTGCGCCCCGTGGCGACGACGTCGCTGAAGACGGTGTTCTCGCGCGCCAGATCCTTGTAGAGCTGGTACGAGAGCAGGTCCGAGCGCGGCGAGCCGATCGACATTCCGCCGGTGCGCCGCGGGTCGCCGATCGCGACCAGCGCATCCGGGTTCTTCACCGGCAATGTCGTAACGAGCAGCGCGTCGACGAGGGTGAAGATCGCCGTGTTCGCGCCGATCCCGATCGCCAGCGCGATGACGATGACTGCCGCGTACCCGATGTTGTGGCGAAGTGTTCGCAGCGCGAACGTCGTATCCTGCACGAGCTCCGTTATCAGATTCACACGTCGCATGGAGCGCTCCCGTTGCTGATCCATCGCGACGCACGAGTCGCGAACGGTGTTCAAGTCGCCGAACTGGCGGAGCGCTTCCTCGCGCGCGGCTTCGCGCGACCAACCGGCGTCGACGAGACGCCGAACGCGCATGTCCAGGTGAAAGGCGAGCTCGTCGTCCACGTCGCGATCGACGTGGGGTTTGAACGGAACTCGAAAAACGCGCCGCATGACAACCTTCCGCGTTACGCCACCGACGGCGAGGCGGCCGCCAACGCTTTTCCAACGGCCCGCGCATACCGTTCCCACGAGGAGACTTCGGCGCGCAGCTGCTGGCGGCCGGCGCGGCTCAGCTCGTAGTACTTGGCGCGCCGGTTGTTATCGGAGTAGCCCCACTCGCTCGTAAGCAGGCCGTTTTTCTCGAGGCGATGCAGCGCCGTGTACAACGGTCCTTCCTCGACGAGCAACTCGCCTTCGGTCACCACCTGGACCCACTCGGCCACCGCGTACCCGTGGCGCGGTCCCCAACTCAACGCCTTGAGGATGAGCACGTCGAGCGTGCCGCGGAGCAATCCGCCGTCGGGATTGAGCATCTTGTGTGCGCCCCCTCTGAACTAGAGGGGAAGTTGGATAACGGTCGTCAGAAACGCAAGGCCATCCGTCACCTGGCGCGGATCGAGCTTTCCATTACGATTCTCGTAACCTTCACGCGGACGGCTTCTTCATGCGAATGAGATGCATCGGTATCGCTGGATTGTGCGCCTTGTCACTCGCTGGATCCGCCTCGGCCCAAAGCGGGCTTCCGATGCCGCCGCGCCGCTTCGGCATCACGCTCGGTGCGAACGAGGCCACCTTTAGCGGGAATGACATTGGTGACGTCAGCCGGCGAACCGGAGTGCTCGCCGGCGTGCTCGCCGTATTGCCGTTCTCGCCCACGATCGCATTCGAGCCGGAGATCGCGTACTCGATGAAGGGCGCAAACGCGAGCGACGCGTCGCAGCCCGGGTTCTCCGGGAGTGTGACGGTGGGCTATGTGCAGATCCCCGCATTGATGCGCTTCGAGCTTGCCGCGGCGACTGTCGGACCCAAACCATTCATCTACGCCGGGCCCGCGCTCGCGTTCAAGACGAGCTGCAAATTCGAAGTTCACGGGCAGGGGGTCTCGGAAAGCACGAGCTGCGACGACGCCGACTCGAACGTGAACTCGACGGACTTCAGCCTGATTGGCGGCGCCGGAATCGCGTTCAACATGGGTGGGCGAACGATCGGGCTTGCTGCGCGCTACGATTATGGCTTGTCCAAAGTCTCGACGGCCACGAACCTCAAAAACCGCGTGCTCTCGATTCTCGCCACACTCGAGTTTCCGAGCGGTCGCTGATCGCCTCGACGAACCGTCAGTACTTCCAGCTTTTCACGTCCGCGCCTCCTGGCGCGGACGTGTCGACCTGGGCTGCCATCTTCGGGATCAGCTCACGGAGGCTTGGCCCCCAGCAGTGCGGCGCCATCGGTTGGAAAACGACCTCTCCCGTCCACGCCGGATTCTTGGCGGACTTTAGAAAATTCTCGAGCATGTGCACGCCCATGTTCAAGAAGTACGTGTCCGCGTCGCCGACATAGACGTTGA
>Ga0207674_10000228_pt1 | contig 70115 bp, 48 predicted proteins | sample KBSCornC72_FD_184303 | JGI IMG/M metagenome (GOLD analysis project Ga0207674, IMG submission 184303) | Corn rhizosphere microbial communities from Kellogg Biological Station, Michigan, USA - KBS Corn C7-2 (SPAdes) (version 2) | ecosystem: Host-associated > Plants > Roots > Rhizosphere > Soil ...
GCGGCGGTGCTCCTCGAGCCGGGCGATCTGCTCCCTCTCCGCCGCCGGATCGACCTTCAAGATCCCGCCGGGATTCGCATCGACGACGAGATACAAGAAGCCATCCGGCCCCTGGCGCACGTCGCGGATGCGCTGACGCAGCGAACCGAGCATCAGTTCGCGTCCCGCGAGACCCTTCTCGTTGATGCCCACCGGCTGTCCGGTCGCCTCATGCAGGAGGCGCACGTCGTAGCCGTACACGGGAAACGAGGGCGAGCCGAGCTTGCGCGGTGCGTCCTCGACGCCTGGCTGCGCCGAGAGGATCGGCCAGCCCGTCTCCGTCTGCCAGTAGTTGTCGACAATGGCCACGCCGAGCGACTCGCCGGCCCATCGCGCCGTCGGCTCGTCGAGCGGCTCGCCCGCGAGGAACAGGTAGCGCAGCGACGACAGGTCGTGCCGCTTCATGAACGACGGGTCCTGCTTCTTCAGCACGCGGATCGCGGTCGGCGAGCTGAACATCGAACGCACGCGATGCTCCTCGACGATGCGCCACCAGATGGCGGGGTCGGGACGGATCGGCAGCCCTTCGTACATGATCGTCGTGCTGCCGTTGATGAGCGGCCCGTAGACGATGTACGAATGCCCCACCACCCAGCCGATGTCGCTCGTGGTGAACATCGTCTCGCCCGGCTCGACCGCGAAGATGCGCCGCATCGACGAGGCGAGCGCCACCGCGTAGCCGCCGGTGTCGCGCTGCACGCCCTTGGGCCTCCCCGTCGTGCCCGAGGTGAACAGGATGTACGAGGGCTCCGACGATTCGAGCCATGCGCACGGCACTTCGGCATCCAGATGCTGCTCGCGCAGCGCCGCGTAGTCCACGTCGCGCGATGCGGTGCGCGGCATCTGGCGATCGAGGCCGCGGTCGACGATCACCACCCGCGCCGGTGGATGGCGCGCAATGCGCAGCGCGTCGTCGACGAGGTGCTTGTACGGGATCGGCTTGCCCGCGCGCATGCCGGCATCGGCGGTGACCATGAGGGTCGGCTTCGCGTCGTCGATGCGTGTCGCGAGGCTCGCCGCGGCGAAGCCGCCGAACACGACCGAATGGATCGCACCGAGTCGCGCGCAGGCCAGCATCGCGAACACCGACTCGGGGATCATCGGCATGTACAGCAGCACGCGCTCGCCGCGGCGCACACCGAGCGACGCGAACATCGCGGCGCAGCGGTTCACCTCGCGCGCGAGCTCGCGGTACGTGTACGTTGCCTGCTGGCCGGTCTCGGTGGAGATGTACACGAGCGCGGGTTGGTCGCCGCGCTGCGCGACGTGCCGATCGACGGCGTTGTGGCACAGGTTCGTGCGGCCGCCCACGAACCATCGCGCGAAGGGCGGCCGCGAATAGTCGAGAACCTGCGTGAACGGGGTGTGCCAGTCGATCAGCCGCGCCTCCTCGCGCCAGAAGGCGTCGCGGTCGTGGAGCGAGCGGTGATGGAATTCGCGGTACGTGTTCATCGTGCGCGCCTGCGACCCGGTGCCGCGCCTTTCAAGGATGACTGTCGGCGCCGATCCGCACGACGGTCCTTCCGCGCACCGTGCCCTTCAGGTACGCATCGAAGTGCGTGGGCAGCTCGTCGAAGTCGATGGTACGCACCTGGTCGTGCACGCGGTCCGGACGCCAGTCGACCGCGAGCTTGTTCCAGAGCCGCTGTCGCAGGTCCATCGGGCAGTTGACGCTGTCGACCCCGAGCAGCTGCACGCCGCGCAGGATGAACGGTGCGACACTGGTCGAGAGCTTCATGTCGGCCGCGAGCCCCACGGCCGCCACGCGGCCGCCCACCTTGGCGGTGGACAGCAGCCACGCGAGGAGATCGCCGCCAAGATTGTCCACGGCACCCGCCCACGTCGCCTTGTCGAGCGGCTTCACCTTTCCGACATCGAGCGACTGGCGCAGCAGCACGTCGCTCGCGCCGATCTCCCGCAGGTAATGCACGCCTTCCTGCTTGCCGGTGATGGCGGTGACCTGGTAGCCCAGCTTCGAGAGGATCTCGATCGCCACCGAGCCGACGCCGCCCGTCGCGCCAGTGACCGCCACCGGGCCGTTCGCCGGATCCAGCCCGTTGTGCAGCATCAGATGAATGGCGAGCGCGGCGGTGAACCCCGCCGTGCCGAGCGTCATCGCGTCGAAGGCCGTCATGCTCTCCGGGCGCCGCACGACCCAGTCCGCCGGCACGCGCACGTACTCGGCATAGCCGCCGTCGTGCGACACGCCCATGTCGTACCCGGTGACGATCACCTTGTCGCCCCGCTTCCAGCGCGGGTCGTTCGACCGCTCCACCGTCCCCGCCATGTCGATGCCGGCGACCGTCGGGTACTTGCGCATGATGCGCCCGGCGCCGCTGTAGGAGAGCGCGTCCTTGTAGTTGATCGTGGAGTACTTGGTGCGGATCACGACGTCGCCCGCGTCGAGGTCGTCCAGCGACAGGTCGACGAAGCGGCTCAAGATGCGGGTGTCGTCCTGGAACGTGCGGTAGGCCTTGAACGTCTGCACGGGTGAGTCCTCCTCAGTCGAGCCTCGAATGGCGGATGGGATGCGTCAGAAAGGCGCCTCCTCGCAGACGTGCGGGAGTGCCATGTAATCGTGGGTGCGCATTTCGGTCAGCCTGCTCACGGTGCGCGGGAACTCGTGGGCATTCGGTCCTTGCGTGTAGAGCGCCTCGGCGGGCGCTTCGGCGGACGCGAGCAGCTTCACGCGGTGATCGTACAGGATGTCGATCAACCAGGTGAAGCGGCGCGCCTGATCGGCGGTATCCGGCCCGAGCCTGGGGATGTCCGAGACGATGAGCACCGAGAACCGTCGTGCGAGCTCCAGGTAGTCGCGCTGGGATCGCGGCCCGTCGCACAGCGCGGCGAAGTCGAACCAGGCCATGCTCCCGGAGCGCCGCCGTGCCTGCAGCGTGCGGCCTTCGACCATGAGGCGGCGGTCCTCGTCATCGCCGCTCCGCATGGCGTCGAACGCTCGTGCGAGCGCCGCATCGGCGCTCGGGCCTGCAGGCACGTGCCAGGTATCCAGGTGCGTGAGCGCCCGCAGGCGGTAGTCGACGCCCGCGTCCATCTCCACCACGTCCAGCCATCGCTTGATCAGCGCGATGGTCGGCAGGAACCGCTCGCGCTGCAGGCCGTTGGGCCAGAGGTCGTCGGGTGCGTAGTTCGACGTCATCACGAACACGACGCCCGCCTCGAACAGCGCGGTGAGAAGCCGGCCGAGGATCATCGCGTCGGCGATATCGGAGACGTGGAACTCGTCGAAGCAGACGAGGCGCCATTGGCGCGCGATGCCCGCCGCCACGACGGCGAGCGGATCCTCCTCGTCCTTCACCTGCGCGAGCCCGGCGTGCACGTCGCGCATGAACGCGTGGAAATGCACGCGCGTCTTGCGCGGCACCGGCACGGCGGCGAAGAACGCATCCATGAGGAAGCTCTTGCCGCGGCCGACGCCGCCGTGCAGGTACACGCCGCGCGGCACGTCGGGCGGGGCAAAGAGACGCTTCAGCGCCGATTGCCGCGCCTCGCGGAACGCGGTCAGCTCGTCGGCGAGCGTCTGCAGGCGATCGAGCGCCGTGGCCTGCGCGTGGTCGAGCGTCGCCCGCCGCTGCGCGAGGAGCGGCTCGAGGAAGTCGATGAGTGCGCCCTGGCGGCGCTCGATCTGGCCGGGATAATCGGCCAGTCCCACGCTAGAAATTGAGGCTGCGGCCCAGCACGGCGAGCGCCGCTTCCCTGGTCGCTTCCGACAGCGTGGGATGCGCATGCACGATGCGCGCGATGTCCTCGCTCGACGCACCGAACTCCATCGCCACGACCGCCTCGGCGATGAGCTCGGAGGCGTACGGCCCGATGATGTGCACGCCGAGAATGCGATCGGTCTTCGCGTCCGAGACCATCTTCACGAATCCGGTCGTCTCCCCCATCGCGCGCGCACGGCCATTCGCCGTGAAGGGAAAGGTGCCGACGCGATACTCGACGCCCGCCGCCTTGAGCTGCTGCTCGTTCTGGCCGACCCATGCGATCTCCGGCCAGGTGTAGATGACCCAGGGGATCGTGTTGAAGTCGACGTGGCCGTGCTCGCCCGCGATCCGCTCGACGACGGCCACCGCCTCCTCCTCGGCCTTGTGCGCGAGCATCGGCCCGCGCACGACGTCGCCGATGGCCCACACGTTGGCGAGATTCGTGCGGCACTCGGCGTCCACGGCCACGAAGCCACGCTCATCGAGCGCAAGGCCGACCGCGTCGGCGCCGAGGCCCTCGGTATACGGCACGCGCCCGATCGAGACGATCAGCCGGTCGAACGTCGCGGACTGCGACTTGCCGGCGGCGTCGGTCCACGCGACCTGCACGTCGCTCTTGCCGGCCTTGACCTCGGTGATCTTCACGCCGGTGTGGATGGCGAGGCCCTGCTTCGCGAATGCCTTCTGCGCCTCCTTCGCCACGGCGGTGTCGACCGCACCGAGGAAGTCGGGCAGCGCCTCGAGCATGGTCACCTCGGCGCCGAGCCGCCGCCATACGCTGCCCATCTCGAGCCCGATCACACCCGCACCGACGACGCCGAGCCGCCGTGGCACCTCCGGAATGGCGAGCGCGCCGTCGTTGTCGAGGATGCGCACGTTGTCGAACGCCACGCCCGGCAGCGCGCGCGGCTTCGAGCCGGTCGCGATGACGACGTGCGTCGCATCGAGGTCCGCCGGCTTCGCGCCATGAACCTGGATCTGCCACGTCTCGCCGCCGCGGCCGGTGAACGCCCCGCGCCCGTGGAAGAACGTGATCTTGTTCTTGCGGAACAGGTAGAGGATGCCGTCGTTGTTCTGGCCGACGACCTTGTCCTTGCGCGCGAGCATGCGCTTCACGTCGATCGACAGGCCCTTCACGTCGATGCCGTGGTCGACGAAGCCCTGCGCGACGTTCTCGTAGTTCTCCGAGGACTGGAGCAGCGCCTTCGAGGGAATGCATCCGACGTTGGTGCACGTTCCACCGGGCGCCGGCTTGCCGTCGGCGCGCGTCCAGTCGTCGATGCACGCCGTCTTGAACCCGAGCTGCGCCGCGCGGATCGCGGCGGTGTACCCGCCGGGACCGCCGCCGATGACGACGACGTCGAAGGTGTCAGCCATGGCGCGCGCTCAAAGATCGAGCAGCATGCGCGCCGGATCCTCCAGCGCTTCCTTGATCGCGACCAGCGAGAGCACCGCCTCGCGGCCGTCGATGATGCGGTGATCGTACGACTGCGCGAGGTAGTTCATCGGCCGGATCACGATCTGCCCGTTCTCGACCACCGCGCGGTCGCGCGTCGCGTGCACGCCGAGGATGGCCGACTGCGGCGGATTGATGATCGGCGTGGACAGCATCGAGCCGAACACGCCGCCGTTGCTGATGGTGTACGTGCCGCCGGTGAGCTCCTCGACCGTCAGCTTGCCGTCCTGCGCGCGCTTGCCGAATTCGCCGATCTGCTTCTCGATCTCCGCAATCGTAAGCTGGTCGGCGTCGCGAATGATCGGCACGACGAGGCCGCGCGGGCTGCCGACCGCGATGCCGATGTCGTAGTAGCCGTGATAGACGATGTCGGTGCCGTCGATGGACGCGTTCACCTGCGGGAACTTCTTCAACGCGTGGACGACGGCCTTCACGAAGAAGCCCATGAAGCCGAGCTTCACGCCGTGCTCCTTCTCGAAGCGCTCCTTGTAGCGATTGCGCAGGTCGATGACCGGCTGCATGTTCACTTCGTTGAACGTGGTGAGGATCGCGGCGGTCGACTGCGACTGCACCAGGCGCTCCGCCACACGCTGGCGCAGGCGCGACATCGGCACGCGCTGCTCGGGACGCGAGCCGAGCGCGGCAGGCAGCTGCACGCCCGGCGCTTGTGCGGGCGGTTTCGCGGCCGGCGCCGCGGGCTTCGCGGTCGGCGCCGGTGGCGCGGCGCTTTGCGCCGACTGCGCGGCGGCGGCTTTCGCTTCAGCCGCGGCGATCACGTCGCCCTTGGTGATGCGGCCGCCGCGACCCGTGCCCTGCACGCTCGCGGGCTCGACGCCCTGGTCGGCCATCATCTTGCGCGCGGCGGGCATCGCGGTCGCGCCGTTGCCGCCGGTCGCGGTCGCGGCGGCCGCGGGCGCCTGCCTGGCCGCGGCGGGCGCCGGCTGAGCCGCGGACTGCCCGGGCGACGGCGGCTTCGGAGCGGCGGCGGGCTGCGACGGCGTAGCTTCGGGTTTCGCGGCGGCGGGCTGCGGCGGCGTGGCTTCCGCTTTCGCGCCTTCGGCCTTCGCCGCGCCGGCCTTGGCGTCGGTGTCGATGACGGCGATGACGTCGTTGGAGGTCACGGTCGAGCCGTCCGGGCGCGTGATCTCGGTCAGCACGCCGTCCGATGGCGCTGGCAGCTCGAGCACGACCTTGTCGGTCTCGACGTCGATGAGGTTCTCGTCGCGCTTGACGGCGTCGCCGGGCTTCTTGTGCCAGTTGACGAGCGTCGCCTCGGCCACCGATTCGGGCAGCTGCGGCACCTTCACTTCGATTCGCATGAGCGTGCTCTCTTGTTATGGGGCGCCGCCTCGCCCGCTCGGTCGGGCGCCCTCTTCCCTGGCGGAAAGAGGCGGGCGAGGCGGTTGGTTACCGTGCGATCACCATCTCGCCGGAGCGCAACTCGACCGCGAACGCGTCCTCGACGACCTTCTTCTGCTCGGCGTTGTGCTTCGCGGCGTAGCCGACCGCGGGCGAAGCGGACACCGGACGACCGGCGTAGTACAGCGACTTTCGCGCGTCGAGATCGGAGCGCAGGTAGAAGTTGAGGCGATACCAGGCGCCCTGGTTCTGCGGCTCCTCCTGGCACCACACGACTTGCTGCGCATTGGGGTACTGGGCGATCGTGCGCTTGTAGTCGTCGTGCGGGAACGGGTACTGCTGCTCGAGGCGCACGATGGCGACGTCGTCGATCTTGCGCTCGCGGCGATGCGCGAGAAGCTCGTAATAGACCTTGCCCGAGCACACGATCACGCGCTTCACCTTCTTCGCGTCGAGCTTGTCGATCTCGCTGACCACGTTCTGGAAGCGCCCGTCGGCGAGATCCTCCAGCGACGACACGGCCTCCTTGTGCCGCAGCAGGCTCTTCGGCGTGATGACGATGAGCGGCTTGCGCCACATGCGCAGCATCTGGCGCCGCAGCATGTGGAACGTCTGCGCCGGCGTCGTGGGCACGATGACCTGCATGTTGTGCTGCGCGCACAGCTGAAGGTAGCGTTCCGGACGCGCGGACGAATGCTCCGGCCCCTGCCCTTCGTAGCCATGCGGCAGGAACATGACGAGGTCGCAGATGCGTCCCCACTTCACCTCGCCGGCGCTGATGAACTGGTCGATGACCACCTGCGCGCCGTTGGCGAAGTCGCCGAACTGCGCCTCCCAGATGACGAGCTGGTTGGGCTCCGACGTCGTATAGCCGTATTCGAAGCCGAGCACCGCGCTCTCGGTCAGCACCGAGTCGATGATCTCGAAATCGGGCTGGCCGTCCTTGATGTGCTGCAGCGGGATCCACGTGCCGGAATCCCACTTCTCGCGGTTCTGGTCGTGCAGCACCACGTGACGATGCGAGAACGTGCCGCGTCCGACGTCCTCGCCGGAAAAACGCACGCCGAAGTCCTGGTCGAGCAGGCTCGCGTACGCGAGGATCTCGCCCATGCCCCAGTCGACGGGCACCTTGCCGTCGACCATCGCGCGCCGATCGGCCATGATCTTCTCCACGCGCGGATGGAGCTTGAAGTGCTCCGGCACGCTCGTCACCTTGTGGCCGAGCTCCTTCAGCCGCGCCATCGGCACGCGCGTGTCCGTCGGGTCGGTCCAGTGCCGGTTCTTGTAGGGCGTCCAGTCGACGATGAACGGCGGCTTGTAGTTCGACAGCACCGTCGTGTTGGTGTGGTAGCCCTTGTCCATCGCGGCGCGATAGGTGGCGATCATGCCGTCCGCCTCGTCCTCGGTCACGATGCCTGCGGCGATGAGCCGGTCGGCATACAGCTTGCGCGTGCCGGGATGCTGCGCGATCTTCTTGTACATCAGCGGCTGCGTGATCATCGGCTCGTCGGCCTCGTTGTGGCCGAGCCGGCGGAAGCACACGAGGTCGATGAATACGTCCTTGTGGAAGCGCTGGCGGTAGTCGAGCGCGATCTCCACCGCGAGCAGGCAGACCTCCGGATCGTCGCCGTTCACGTGCAGGATCGGCGCCTCGATCATCTTCGCGATGTCGGTGCAGTAGAGCGTGCCGCGCGTGTCGCGCGGATCCGACGTGGTGAAGCCGATCTGGTTGTTGATCACGATGTGGATCGTGCCGCCGGTGTAGTAGCCGCGCGTCTGCGACATGTTGAGGCATTCCTGCACCACGCCCTGCCCTGCGATGGCCGCGTCGCCGTGCATCAGCACGGGCAGAACCTGGTCGCCCTTCGGATCCTTGCGACGGTGCTGGCGCGCGCGCACCGAGCCTTCGACGACAGGGTTCACGATCTCGAGGTGCGATGGATTGAACGCGAGCGTCAGGTGCACCGGTCCGCCCGGCGTCGACACGTCGGACGAGAAGCCCTGGTGGTACTTCACGTCGCCCGCCGGCAATTCCTGCTGCGCCTTGCCCTCGAACTCGGAGAAGAGATCGCTCGGCATCTTGCCGAGCGTGTTCACGAGCACGTTGAGACGGCCCCGGTGCGCCATGCCCAGCACGATCTCGCCGACGCCGGCCGCGCCGGCGCGCTGGATCAGCAGGTCGAGCATCGGGATGAGCGAATCCCCACCCTCGCCCGAGAATCGCTTCTGCCCCACGTATCGGGTATGCAGGTAGCGCTCCAGCGTCTCGGCCGCGGTGAGGCGCTCCAGGATGTGCTTGCGGTAGTCGGCGATGTAGGTCGGGCGCGAGCGGATCGGCTCGAGCCGCTCTTGGATGAAGCGCTTGGTCGCCGTGTCCGAGATGTACATGTACTCGGCGCCGAGCGTGCGCGTGTACGTGTCGTCGAGCGCCGCGATGAGCTCGCGCAGGCGCATGCGCGAAGGGCCGAGCTTGTACGAGCCGACGTCGAACTCGGTGTCGAGGTCCGCCTCCGTGAAGCCGTAGGTGCGCAGGTCGAGATCCGGGATGTACGCGGGCTCCTGGCGCTTCAGCGGGTCGAGGTCGGCGTGCAGCATGCCGAGCGTGCGGTACTTGCTGATGAGTCGCAGCACCAGCACCTGCTTGTGCATGGTGGTCGAGTCGACCATCGCGCCGGCCACGCGCTTGCTCCGCGCGAGCTCGCGGAACGACTCGATCACCGGCGCGTGCGCGACGTCGCGCGCGTCGCCGCGCAGCTCGTCGAAGTAGTCGCGCCATTCCGGACTCACGGCCTCCGGATTGGCGAGGTATTCCTCGTAGAGCTCCTCGATGAACGGCGCGTTGCTGCCGAAGAGGGTGCTGGTCTGTTCGAGCTCCTGCATGGTGCCCACGGCGTTGCTCCGGAAAACTTCCGATGAAATCGGGGCCGCTTGGGCGGCCCCGCCCTTCTATCTTTCGTTGAGCGGCTTGACGGACCGCCTTGCGGCCCCGACATAAAGCTGCCGGGGCCGGCCGATCTTGTACTCCGGATCGGCGATCATCTCGTTCAGCTGCGCGATCCAGCCCACCGTGCGCGCGAGCGCGAAGATGGCGGTGAAGAGCTGCACCGGGATGCCGATCGCCTTTTGCACGATACCGGAGTAGAAGTCGACGTTCGGGTACAGCTTGCGCGACACGAAGTAGTCGTCCTCGAGCGCCACCTTCTCGAGCGCCATGGCGAGCTTGAACAGCGGGTCGTCGCCCATGCCGGTGGCGTTGAGCACTTCGTAGCAGGTCTCGCGCATCAGCTTGGCACGCGGGTCGTAGTTCTTGTACACCCGGTGGCCGAAGCCCATCAGGCGCACGTTGGAGTTCTTGTCCTTGGCCTTGGCGACGAACTCGCCGAGCTTCGCCTCACCGCCCTGGGCCTGCAGCTCGTAGAGCATGTTGAGCGCCGCCTCGTTGGCGCCGCCGTGCGCGGGACCCCACAGGCAGGCGATGCCCGCGGCGATCGCGGCGAACGGGTTGGTGCCCGACGACGCGCACAGGCGCACCGTCGACGTCGAGGCGTTCTGCTCGTGGTCGGCGTGCAGGATGAAGATGCGGTCGAGCGCGCGCACCAGCACGTCGTTGGGCGTGTAGTCCTCGCAGGGTGTGGCGAACATCATGCGCATGAAGTTCGCCGCGTACGACAGCTCGTTGCGCGGGTACATGTACGGCTGGCCCATCGAGTACTTGTACGCCATCGCGACCAGCGTCGGCATCTTGGCGATCAGGCGGATCGCCGAGATGTCGCGCTCGCGCGCGTCGTGAACGTTGATCGAGTCGGGATAGAACGCCGACAGGGCGCCGACCAGGCCGGTCAGCGCCGCCATCGGATGCGAGTCGCGGCGGAATCCGCGCATGAAGAACTGCATCTGCTCGTTGACCATCGTGTGATGCGTCACGAGGTCGTCGAAGTCCTTCGCCTGCTTCTTGTTCGGAAGCTCGCCGTACAGGAGCAGGTAGCACGTCTCGAGGTAGTCGCACTGCACCGCGAGCTCCTCGATCGGATAGCCGCGGTAGAGCAGCTCGCCCTTGTCGCCGTCGATGTACGTGATGGCCGATCGGCACGCCGCGGTCGACAGGAAGCCCGGGTCGTACGTGAACTCGCCCGTCTTGGCGTACAGGGGGCGGATGTCGATGACGTCGGGGCCTATCGTGCCCGAGATGATCGGAAAGGTGATCGACGGCGCGCCATCGGAAAAGTTGAACGTGACGTTTCGGTCGGCCATTGAGGTTCCTTTGGACGGGGTGCGTGTCGCGGCGCCGGCATCCGGTGTCGCGTCGAGGGATCGGCTCATGCGCGGCTCAGGGCATCGAGCATCGGCTGCAGCGTCGCATCGCGCTCCCCCCGCCCGCAGATCCTGTCCCACAGCTCGTTGTCGGGCAGATCGAGCAGGCGATCGAGCGCGGCGATCTCCGCTTCGGTGAGGTCGGCGCCGCGCCGGTCGAGGAAGCGCGTGAGCACCAGGTCGTTCTCGAGCATTCCGCGGCGCGCGCGCCAGCGGACACGCGCGAGCCGGCGCGCGTCGACCGGCTCCGTCGCGCGCAGCGCATCGGCAGCGGCGGGCGCTGGCAGGGGATCCATCACACCGTCCGCTTGACCATCGCGTCCTTGATCAGCTCGATCGCGCGCGTCGGGTTGAGGCCCTTCGGGCATACGTCGACGCAATTCATGATCGTGTGACAGCGGAACAGACGGTACGGGTCCTCGAGATTGTCGAGGCGCTCGTTGAGCGCGGTGTCGCGGCTGTCGGCGATGAAGCGGTAAGCCTGCAGCAGCGCCGCCGGGCCCGCGAACTTGTCGGGGTTCCACCAGAACGACGGGCACGCTGTCGAGCAACATGCGCACAGGATGCACTCGTAGAGGCCGTTCAGCTCGTCGCGGTCCTCCGGCGACTGCAGGCGCTCGCGCTCGGGCGGCGGCGTGTCGTTGATGAGGTACGGGCGCACCGAGTGGTACTGCTTGAAGAACTGGCTCATGTCCACGATGAGATCGCGGATGACGGGCAGCCCCGGCAGCGGCCGCAGCTCCACCGGTTCCTTCAGCGACTTGAGATTGGTGATGCAGGCGAGCCCGTTCTTGCCGTTGATGTTCATGGCATCCGAGCCGCACACGCCCTCGCGGCAGCTGCGGCGGAACGCGAGCGAGTCGTCGACCGCCTTCACCCGCACCAGCGCGTCGAGCAGCATGCGGTCGTGCGGATCCAGCGCGACGTCGTACTCCTGGAGATAAGGCTTCGCGTCCTTCTCCGGATCGTAGCGGTAGATGCGGAATTTCATCGGCGGCACTTCCGAGGGGCCGCCCCGGGGAGCGGCCGGCGCCCCGCCTCGGGGCAGCGCGCGGTGCGAGCGTGGACGTCGATCATCGGGTCGTTGTTGAATGTGGTGTTGCGCCGCAGCGATCTCAATACGTCCGCGCCTTCGGCGGAAACGCTTCGACCGAGAGCGGCTTCAGGTTCACCGGCTTGTAATCGAGCCGGTTGCCGTCGCGATACCAGAGCGTGTGCTTGAGCCAGTTCACGTCATCGCGATTCGGGTAGTCGCTGCGCGCCTGCGCTCCGCGCGATTCGCGACGTGCCGCGGCCGACACGATGGTCGCCTTGGCGGTCTCCATGAGGTTGTCGAGCTCCAGCGCCTCGACCCGGGCGGTATTGAACGTGCGGCTCTTGTCCTTGATCGCGACGCGCTGCGACCGCTCGGCGAGCTCCATCACCTTGGCAACGCCTTCGCTGAGAAGCGCCTCGTTGCGGAAGACGCCGCAATGCGATTGCATGGTGCGGCGAAGATCGGCGGCGACCTCCGCGACCGACTCGCCGGAGGTCGAACCGTCGATCCGCGCCAGACGTGCGAGCGCTGCCTCGGCCGCATTGCGCGGCAGGTCCTTGTGCGGCTGCGGCGCGAGGTTGCGCTCGACGATGAAGTTCCCCGCGGCGCGGCCGAACACGAGGAGGTCGAGCAGCGAGTTGGTGCCGAGGCGGTTCGCGCCGTGCACCGAGACGCATGCGCACTCGCCCACCGCATAGAGGCCTTCCACCACCGCGTTGGGATTGCCGTCGCGCGGCGCCACGACCTGGCCGTGCACGTTGGTCGGAATGCCGCCCATCATGTAATGGATGGTCGGCACCACGGGAATCGGCTCCTTGATCGGATCGACGTTGGCGAACTTGATCGCGATCTCGCGGATCGACGGCAGCCGCTTGTTGATCACCTCCGGGCCGAGATGGTCGAGCTTCAGCAGCACGTAGTCCTTGTTGGGCCCGCAGCCGCGGCCTTCCTTGATCTCCTGGTCCATCGAGCGCGACACCACGTCGCGAGACGCCAGGTCCTTCAGGTTCGGCGCATAGCGCTCCATGAAGCGCTCGCCGTCGCAGTTGAGCAGGATGCCGCCTTCGCCGCGCACGCCTTCGGTGATGAGCACGCCGGCGCCCGCGACTCCCGTGGGGTGGAATTGCCAGAATTCCATGTCCTCCAGCGGCACGCCCGCGCGTGCCGCCATGCCGAGGCCGTCGCCGGTGTTGATGAAAGCGTTGGTGGACGCCGCGAAGATGCGCCCCGCGCCACCGGTCGCGAGGATCGTGGCCTTGGCCTGCAGGATCATCGGCTGGCCCGTTTCCATCTCGAGCGCGACCACGCCGAGCACCTGTCCCTCGGCGTCGCGCACAAGGTCGAGCGCCATCCACTCGACCAGGAACTGCGTGTGCGCGCGCACGTTGCGCTGGTACAGCGTGTGCAGCATCGCGTGACCGGTGCGATCTGCCGCGGCGCAGGCGCGCTGCACGGGCTTTTCACCGAAATTCGCGGAGTGGCCGCCGAACGGCCGCTGGTAGATCGTGCCGTCGGGGTTGCGGTCGAACGGCATGCCGAAATGCTCCAGCTCGTACACGACCTGCGGGGCCATGCGGCACATGTATTCGATCGCGTCCTGGTCGCCGAGCCAGTCGGAGCCCTTGATCGTGTCGTACATGTGCCACAGCCAGCTGTCCTCGCTCATGTTGCCGAGCGAGGCGCCGATGCCGCCCTGCGCCGCGACGGTGTGCGAGCGTGTCGGGAACACCTTCGACAGCACGCCCACCGACAGGCCCGCCTCGGCCAGCTGGAGCGAGGCACGCATGCCGGCGCCGCCTGCGCCGACGAGCAGCGCGTCGAAGCGGCGTACGGGAACGCTCGTCGCGGCCATCACGCGATCCCCCACAGCACCTGGATCGCCCAGCCGGTGTAGCCGATCAGGGCACAGATCACGAGCGTCTGCAGCAGGAGCCGCACGCCAGTGGGCTTGACGTAGTCCATGAAGATGTTCCGCAGCCCGACCCACGCGTGGTAGTACACCGCGATCAGGAACACGAACGACACGACGCGGAACCAGCCGCGCGCGAACAGCGAATGCCAGGCGGCATGGTCGACCGGCTCGCCGCCCCGGGCGAACATCATGACGATAACCAGCGCGACGTACAGCGTGATGACCACCGCGGTGATGCGCTGCGCGAGCCAGTCGCGCAGGCCGTAGTGCGCACCGACGCCCACCTTCTGCGTCACCATAGCCGGGCTCCGACCGCCAGCGTGAGCAGCAGCGCGAGGACGAACGCGATGGCCGCGGAGCGACGCGCCGCCGGAAGATCCAGCCCGATATGCACGTCGGCGAGCAGATGGCGCACGCCGGCGATGAGGTGGTGGAAGAACGACCACGCGAGCACCAGCAGCACCAGCTTGGCGAGCGGCGACGTGAACGCGTCGTGCACGCGCTCGAAGCCCTCGGCGGACAACAGGCTCGTCTGCAAGGCCCAGAGCCCGAGCGGGATGCCGATCAGGAACAGCAGCGCGCCGCTCACGCGGTGCAGGATCGAGACGATCGCGGGGATCGGCTGGCGGATGTGGAAGAGATCGAGGTAGACCGGCCGCGGTCGGTCGACGGGTCGGGGGGCGGTGGGCATGTTCGTTTGACGGGTGTTCAGCGCCTGCAACGGTCGCCGACCCCGCGCGACGCCGCCCTCACTCCGGGCGGCGCGACGTCTCGAACACGCGGATGCCGGAAGACGAAGCGCACGAAAATCCGGCGTATTGCCGCGCCGCCGGCCATCGAGCGCGAAAACTGCGCTTTTGTGCGCAGCAAGAAATTATAGCGCCTCGCCGCCCGGGCCACCCGCATCGCGCGCAAGCACGGCCCGGCGGCTCACTTCAGCTCGTTCAGATAATGGTGATGGCGCGTGCTGCACAGGCCTCGCCGCATCTCCACCGGCCGCTCGCCGAACGTGAACGCGATCCGGTCCACCGCGAGGAGCGGCGTTCCTTCGGGCACGCCGAGCGCGGCCGCGCTGACACCATCCGCCGCGATCGCGCGGAGCCGCTCGCGCGCCTTCAGCATCCGCACGCCGAACTCGGTCTCGAAGAAGCCGTACATCGAGCCTCGATACGCCTCGTAGCGCGCGCGCGTGAGACCCTTGAAGAGCGAAGCGGGCAGCGTGATGTCGTCGAGCACCGTGGGCTCGCCCGAATATTCGAGCACGCGACGCAGCACGATGACCGCATCGCCGGTGCGCAGATCGAGCGCGCGTGCGGCTTCCGCACCCGCCTTCGCCCTGCGAAGGTCGACCAGCCGGCTCACCGGGTATTCGTCGCTGCCGTCGTAGCGCCGTATGCGCAGGAAGCGGAAGTTCGACGCGCGCTCCTCGGTGTGCGTCGCGACGTACGTTCCCTTGCCCTGGCGGCGCACGACGAGGTTCGCCGCGGCGAGCGCGTCGACCGCCTTGCGCATCGTGCCCTGCGACACGTTGAAGCGCGCGGCGAGCTCGAGCTCCGAGGGGATGGGCTCGCCGGGGCGCCATTCGCCGCGCTCGAGCGCGGCCTCGAGCAGCGCCTTCAGCTGCAGGTAAAGCGGTCGATAGGTCGGCGTGGCGGCGGCGCGCGGCATGGCTCTCGCCTAGGTTACACCTGTAGCAGACGTCTTATGTCTTATATAAGACTGGTTTGACACGGGCGGTGCGGCGGCCGTATGATTGGACCGGTTGCGCGGTCATGCGCGCAGCGCATCGTCCCCCGCCGCGCGGCGCCCCGGGCCCCCGCCGGCACCCTTCCGACAGGAGCTCGCAATGAAACCACCCGTCCGCGTCGCCGTAACCGGCGCCGCCGGCCAGATCGGCTACAGCCTGCTGTTCCGCATCGCCTCGGGCGAGATGCTCGGTCGCGACCAGCCGGTGATCCTTCAGCTGCTCGAGCTTCCCCTGGACAAGGCGCAAGCCGCGCTGAAGGGGGTGATGATGGAGCTCGAGGACTGCGCGTTCCCGCTGCTCGCCGGTATGCAGGGCAGCGCCGACCCGAAGACCGCTTTCAAGGATGCCCAGGTCGCGCTGCTCGTCGGTGCGCGGCCGCGCACCGCGAACATGGAGCGCAAGGACCTGCTCCTCGAGAACGCCAAGATCTTCATCGAGCAGGGCAAGGCGCTCGACGCCGTCGCGTCGCGCGACGTCAAGGTGCTCGTCGTCGGCAATCCGGCGAACACCAACGCGTACATCGCCATGAAGTCCGCGCCGTCGCTGCCGAAGGAGAATTTCACGGCGATGCTGCGCCTCGATCACAACCGCGCGCTGTCGCAGCTCGCGGCGCGCAGCGGCCGGCCCGTGGGGTCGATCCGCAAGCTCATCGTTTGGGGCAACCACTCGCCCACGATGTATCCCGACTACCGGTTCGCGACGAGCGACGGGCAATCGCTGAAGGATCTCGTCAACGACGACGCGTGGAACCGCGGCACGTTCATTCCGACGGTCGCCCGCCGCGGCACGGCGATCATCGAAGCGCGCGGCCTGTCGTCGGCGGCCTCCGCCGCCAACGCCGCCATCGACCACGTACACGACTGGCTCCTCGGCAGCGGCGGCGAATGGGTGACCATGGGAATTCCCTCGGATGGCGCCTACGGCATTCCGCAGGACATCATGTACGGCATGCCCGTCACCACCGACAAGGGCCGCTACAGCGTCGTGCGCGACCTGCCGATCGACGACTTCTCCCGCGAGAAGATGAACGCCACGCTCAAGGAGCTTCAGGACGAGCAGGCGGGTGTTGCAGCGCTGATCGGATGACCGGCCGGGCAACGCGCACGAATCACACGATGCATCGTTCCTGCGTTCACCCGGGCCCTCTCGAGCCGCTCCGACCGGCCCGCCGACCATGCCGCTGACGCCGCAGGAAGCGCTCTACACCGGCGACAAACCGCTGCCGGCGCTGCCGTCGTGCGTTCACTATGCGGGCCGCGAGCGGTACCTTCGCAAGGCGCTCGCACTGCAGGCGGAGCGCGGGCCCGTCTTCGACGTGGCCGGCGATTGCGAGGACGGCGCACCGATCGGCGAGGAGCGCGCCCATGCGTTCATGGTCGCCGGATTGCTCGCCGGACCCGACAATCGCCACGGCCGCATGGGCGTGCGTATCCACGACGTGTCGCACCCCGCGTGGCGCGAGGACGTCGAGATCATCGTCGGCGAAGCGGGCGATCGCCTCGCCTTCGTCACGCTGCCGAAGCCCGAGCGGGTCGCGGACGTCGAGCGCTTCATCGACCATCTCGAGGCGGAGCGCGCGCGCCGGGGCCTTGCGCATCGCATTCCGATCAGCGTGATGATGGAAACGCCGGGCGCGGTGCACCACGCGTGGGCCATCGCGGCGCTTCCCGGCGTGGTGAGCCTGGACTTCGGCACGCTGGATTTCGTGAGCGCGCATCACGGCGCGATCCCGATGAGCGCGATGGAAAGCCCGGGGCAGTTCGACCACGCGCTCGTGCGTCAAGCGAAGGCGCAGGTCGCCGCCGCCGCGCTCGCGCACGGCGTCGTGCCCGCGCACGGCCTCACGCGCGCGCTCGACGATCCCGAAGCGGTGTACGCCGACGCGCGCCGCGCGCGCGACGAGCTCGGCTTCCTGCGCATGTGGAGCATCCATCCGTCGCAGATCGATCCGATCGTGCGCGCCATGACGCCCGATGCCGGCGAAGTGGAGGAAGCGGCTGCCGTGCTGCTCGCCGCGCAGGCTGCCGACTGGGCTCCGATCTCCGTGCGCGATCGACTGCACGACCGCGGGTCGTATCGCTATTGCCTCGCCGTGCTCACGCGGGCGCACGCCGCCGGCATGGCGCTGCCTGCGGGCACCCGTGCATGGTTCGAATCGAATTCCCGGAAGGCAGCGGCATGACCCTCGCTTCGGCCGGACAACGATTTCGCGATGCCGTCGCGCGCGAGCGGCCGCTGCAGGTGCCCGGCGCAATCAACGCGTATCACGCCATCCTCGCCGAGAAGTCCGGCTTCCAGGCGATCTACCTGTCCGGGGGCGGTGTCGCGGCCGGCTCGCTCGGCCTGCCCGACCTCGGCATCAGCAACCTCGACGACGTCCTGACCGACGTGCGGCGCATCACCGACGTGGCGTCGGTGCCGTTGCTCGTCGACGTCGACACCGGATTCGGGACTTCGGCGTTCAACATCGCCCGCACCGTGCGCTCGCTCATCAAGGCGGGCGCGGCCGCGATGCACATCGAGGATCAGGTCGGCGCCAAGCGCTGCGGCCACCGTCCCGGCAAGGAGCTCGTGTCTGGGGCCGAGATGGTCGATCGCATCAAGGCCGCCGCGGATGCGCGCACCGACCCGGCGTTCGTCATCATGGCGCGCACCGACGCGCTGGCGGTCGAGGGACTCGACGCCGCGATCGCACGTGCCCGCGCGTGCGTCGAGGCCGGCGCCGACATGATCTTCCCCGAGGCGATCACCGAGCTGTCGATGTACCGGCGCTTCGCCGACGCCGTCGGCGTGCCCATCCTCGCCAACATCACGGAGTTCGGCCAGACGCCGCTTTTCACGCTGGACGAGCTGCGCGAGGCGCGCGTCGCGATCGCGCTCTATCCGCTGTCGGCTTTCCGAGCCATGAACAAGGCGGCGCTCCACGTCTATCGCACGCTGCGCCGCGATGGCACGCAGCGCGCGGTGGTCGACACGATGCAGACACGCGCCGAGCTCTACGATTTCCTCGGCTATCACGCGTACGAGCAGAAGCTCGATGCGCTGTTCGCGCAACGCAAGGAACGCGACTAACGGAGCCTCCGTGCCCAACGATGCCCTCCCCGCCCTCGGTCCCAAGCCGAAGAAATCGGTTGCGCTGTCCGGTGTCGTCGCCGGCAACACGGCGCTGTGCACCGTCGGCCGCACCGGCAACGACCTGCACTACCGCGGCTACGACATCCTCGACATGGCCGACGTATCCGAGTTCGAGGAGATCGCGTACCTGCTGGTGCATGGCAAGCTGCCCAACGCCGCGGAGCTCGAAGGCTACAAGCGGAAGCTGCGGGCGGAGCGTGGCCTGCCCAACCCGGTGCGCGCCGCGCTCGAAGCGCTGCCCGCAAGCGCGCATCCGATGGACGTCATGCGCACCGGCTGCTCGGTCCTGGGCTGCGTGCTGCCTGAGAAGGACGATCACAACGTGCCCGGCGCACGCGACATCGCCGATCGCCTCATGGCGTCGTTCGGATCGATGCTGCTGTACTGGTATCACTGGAGCCACAACGGCAAGCGCATCGACGTGGAAACCGACGACGACTCGATCGGCGGGCATTTCCTGCACCTCCTGCACGGCCGCGAGCCCTCGAAACCCTGGGTGCGCGCGATGCACACGTCGCTCAATCTCTACGCCGAGCACGAGTTCAACGCATCCACGTTCACCGCACGCGTCATCGCCGGCACCGGATCCGACATCTATTCGGCGATCACCGGCGCGATCGGCGCGCTGCGCGGTCCCAAGCATGGCGGCGCGAACGAGGCCGCCTTCGACGTGCAGAACCGCTATGTCACGCCCGACGAGGCCGAGGCCGACGTGCGCAGGCGCGTGGAGGCGAAGCAGGTCATCATCGGCTTCGGTCACCCCGTGTACACCACCGGCGATCCGCGCAACGAGGTGATCAAGAAAGTGGCACGGACCTTGTCGCAGGCGCAGAAGAACATGAAGCTCTACGACATCGCCGAGCGGCTCGAGAAGGTGATGTGGGACGTCAAGAAGATGTTCCCGAACCTCGACTGGTTCTCCGCCGTCAGCTATCACATGATGGGCGTGCCGACCGCGATGTTCACGCCGCTGTTCGTCATCTCGCGCACGGCCGGATGGTCGGCGCACGTGATCGAGCAGCGCGAGGACGGCAAGATCATCCGGCCCTCCGCGAACTACGTCGGTCCCGAGGACCGCGCGTTCGTCCCACTGAAGGATCGTCCGTGAGCGCTCCCATCTCGAACGTCCGCCCCGAGCCCGATGCGGTCCTGACCGACATCGCGCACTACGTCGCGGACTATCGCATCGACAGCGCCGAGGCGTACCAGACCGCGCACTACTGCCTGCTCGACACGCTGGGTTGCGGTTTCGAAGCACTCATGTTCCCCGCGTGCACCAAGCTGCTCGGGCCCATCGTGCCGGGGACCGTGGTGCCGAACGGCGCGCGCGTGCCCGGCACGTCGTACCAGCTCGATCCCGTGCAGGCCGCGTTCAACCTCGGCGCGATGGTGCGATGGCTCGACTTCAACGACACCTGGCTCGCGGCCGAGTGGGGTCATCCCTCGGACAACCTCGGCGGCATCCTCATGACGGCCGACTGGCTCTCGCGCACCGCCGTCGCGGCGGGCAGGAAGCCGCTGGTCATGAGGGACGTCCTCACCGCGATGATCAAGGCGCACGAGATCCAGGGTGTCATCGCCCTCGAGAACAGCTTCAATCGGGTCGGCCTCGACCACGTCGTGCTGGTGAAGGTGGCCACCACGGCCGTCGTCGCGAACATGCTCGGGCTGCCGAAGGACGAGATCGTCAACGCGCTGTCCAACGCGTGGATCGACGGCCAGAGCCTGCGCACGTACCGGCACGCGCCCAACGCCGGCTCGCGCAAGAGCTGGGCCGCAGGTGACGCCACTGCGCGCGGCGTGCGCCTCGCGCTCATCGCGCGCACGGGCGAGATGGGCTACCCGTCGGCACTGACCGCCCGCACATGGGGCTTCTACGACGCGCTCTTCAAGGGTCAGCCGTTCCGCTTCCAGCGGCCATACAGCAGCTACGTGATGGAGAACGTCCTGTTCAAGATCAGCTTCCCCGCCGAGTTCCATGCCCAGACCGCCGCGGAGGCCGCGATGCAGCTGCACCCGAAGGTCCGCGACCGCATCGCGCACATCCGCAAGGTGACGATCCGCACGCACGAGTCCGCCATCCGCATCATCGACAAGAAGGGCCCGCTCAACAATCCGGCGGACCGCGACCATTGCATCCAGTACATGGTGGCGGTGCCGCTCATCTTCGGCCATCTCACGGCGGTCGATTACGAGGACGTCGTCGCCGCCGATCCCCGCATCGACGCGCTGCGCGAGAAGATGGTGTGCGTCGAGGATCCGCAGTTCACGCGCGACTACCTCGATCCCGACAAGCGCTCCATCGCCAACGGCATCACGATCGAGTTCGACGACGGGTCGCGCACCGACGAGGTCGTCGTCGAATACCCGATCGGCCATCGCCGCCGGCGCAAGGAAGGCATGCCCGTGCTGCTCGACAAGTTCAAGGCCAACCTCGCGTTGCGCTTCGCCGATCGCCAGCGGCAGGCGATCCTCGACGTCGCGCTGGACGCCGACAGGCTCTCCGCGACGCCGGTCCACGAATTCGTCGACCTGATGGTGGCGTGATGGCGCACGCGAAACCCATTTCGATGCTCGTCCTCGCTGCCGCCGCGGTGCTGACACCCCTGGCGTCGGCCCAGGACTATCCGAAGCTCAAGCCCGGACTGTGGGAGCTGAAGCGCAGCTCGGACCGGCCGGACGACCGCGGCCAGTCGACGACCATGTGCATGGACGAGTCGCTGCAGCGCGAGATGTACGACATGGGCCGCGGCGCGATGAGCGGCATGTGCAGCAAGCACGACTTCAAGATCACCGGCAGCCGCGGCTCGGGCGAATCGGTCTGCAGCGTGAACGGCAGCACGTATCACTCCAGGTTCACGATGACCATCAACGGCGACGTCGCCTATCGCACCGAGGTCGAGACGCGCGTCGATCCGCCGACACCCAATGGATCGACGCTGCACTCGGTGATCGAAGCGCGTTACACCGGTCCCTGTAAGACCGGACAGCGTCCGGGCGACATGACGCTGCCCAACGGTCAGACGATCAACATGCGGCAAGCACTCAAAGGCGGCAGACCATGACCACCCCTCACAATCTCTTCGGCACGCTCAAGACGTTCACGCTCTCCGGCGGCGGCACCGGACGGTTCTATTCGTTGTCCGCGCTCGAGGCCGCCGGCGTCGCCAGGGTCTCGCGCCTTCCCGTGTCGATCCGCATCGTCCTCGAGGCGGTCCTGCGCAACTGCGACGGCAAGAAGGTCGCCGAGGAGCACGTGCGTCAGCTCGCCGCGTGGCAACCGTCCGCCAAGCGCACCGAGGAGATTCCCTTCGTCGTCGCGCGCGTCGTGCTGCAGGATTTCACCGGCGTGCCGCTGCTCGTCGACCTCGCCGCCATGCGCAACGTGGCGAAGCAAGTGGGCCGCGATCCGAAGGTGATCGAGCCGCTCGTGCCGGTCGACCTCGTGGTCGACCACTCGGTGATGGTCGACTACTACGGCACGCCGCAGGCGCTCGATCTCAACATGAAGCTCGAATTCAATCGCAACGGCGAGCGCTATCAGTTCATGAAATGGGGCATGCAGGCGTTCGACACGTTCAAGGTCGTGCCGCCGGGCATCGGCATCGTGCACCAGGTGAACCTCGAGTACCTCGCGCGTGGCGTGCACCAGAAGGACGGCGTGTACTACCCGGACACGCTGGTCGGAACCGACAGCCACACCACGATGATCAACGGCATCGGTGTCGTGGGCTGGGGCGTGGGCGGCATCGAGGCGGAAGCCGGCATGCTGGGACAGCCCGTGTACTTCCTCACGCCCGACGTCGTCGGCGTCGAGCTCAAGGGCCGGCTGCCCGAAGGGGCGACCGCCACGGACCTCGTGCTCACGGTCACGGAGATGCTGCGCAAGGAAAAGGTCGTCGGCAAGTTCGTCGAGTTCTTCGGCGAGGGCACCTCGTCGCTCTCGGTGCCCGACCGCGCGACGATCGGCAACATGGCGCCCGAATACGGCGCGACGATGGGCTTCTTCCCGGTGGACACCGCGACCGTCGATTACCTCCGGGCCACCGGCCGCAGCGAGGCGGAGCTCGATGCGTTCGAGTCTTACTTCCGCGCGCAGAATCTGTTCGGCGTGCCGCGCGCCGGCGACATCGACTACACCAAGACGGTGACGCTGGATCTCGCGACCGTGCGGCCGTCGGTGGCCGGACCGAAGCGTCCGCAGGACCGCATCGAGCTCGGCAACCTGAAGAGCCAGTTCACGTCGCTTTTCAGCAAGCCGGTGTCGGAGAACGGCTTCGCCAAGAAGCCCGACGAGCTCGCGCGCCGCTTCCACGTCACGCTCACCAGCGGCCGCGGTCCCGTGCTGAGCGAAGGACCCGACGTGACGCCCGGCGCCCCGCGCGACGTCGTCGAGATGGTCAACAACCGGCCGACGCCCGATGGCGTTACCGACCTGAAGCAGCAGGCGTGCGACGTCGCCTCCGGCGACGTGCTGATCGCGGCGATCACCTCGTGCACCAACACGTCGAATCCCAGCGTGCTGCTCGCCGCCGGCCTGCTCGCCAAGAAGGCCGTCGAAAAGGGCCTCACCGTGAAGCCGCACGTCAAGACGTCGCTTGCGCCGGGCTCGCGCGTGGTCACCGACTACTTCCAGCGCACGGGCCTCCTGCCCTATCTCGAGAAGCTCGGCTTCTACACGGCCGGCTACGGCTGCACGACGTGCATCGGCAACTCGGGCGATCTCGCGCCCGAGATCAACGACGCGATCGTGACGAACGATCTCGTGTGCGCTGCCGTGCTGTCGGGCAATCGCAACTTCGAGGCGCGCATCCATCCGAACATCAAGGCGAACTTCCTTGCGTCACCGCCGCTGGTGGTCGCCTACGCGATCGCCGGGACGGTGCTGAAGGACCTGACCACCGAGCCGCTCGGTCAGGGCCGGAACGGGCCGGTTTACCTGCGCGACATCTGGCCCTCGTCACACGAGGTCGCCGCGCTCATGAGCTACGCGCGCGATCCCGCGACGTATCGCCGCCTCTACAGCGATCTCGCCAACACGAATCCGCTCTGGAAGACCATTCCCGAGTCGGCGGGACAGGTCTACAACTGGCCGCGCTCGACCTACATCGCGGAGCCGCCGTTCTTCGAGGGCTTCGCAATGACACCGCAGCCGACCGCCGACATTCGCGGCGCGCGCGCGCTCGGCATCTTCGGCGATTCGGTCACCACCGATCACATCTCGCCGGCGGGCGCGATCAAGCCGACGTCGCCGGCCGGCCTGTACCTCCAGGAAAAGGACGTGTCGGTCGCCAACTTCAACAGCTACGGCGCGCGACGCGGCAACCACGAGGTGATGATGCGCGGCACGTTCGCGAACGTGCGCATCAAGAACCTCATGCTGCCGCCGAAGGACGACGGCACCCGCATCGAGGGCGGCGTGACGCTGTTCCAACCCGGCGGCGAGCGCATGTCGATCTACGACGCGGCGATGAAGTACAAGGCGCAGGGCGTGCCGAGCGTGGTCTTCGGGGGCGAGGAATACGGCACCGGCAGCTCGCGCGACTGGGCGGCGAAGGGCACGCAGCTCCTCGGCGTCAAGGCGGTGATCGCGCGGAGCTTCGAGCGCATCCATCGCTCGAACCTCGTGGGCATGGGCGTGCTGCCGCTGCAGTTCAAGACAGCCGACAGCGCCGAGTCGCTCGGCATCAAGGGCGACGAGATGTTCGACATCGCCGTGCCCGCCGACATCAAGCCGCAGCAGGAGCTCACGCTCGTCATCCGCCGCGTCGACGGCAGCGTCAAGGAGGTGCCGGTGCTGTGCCGCATCGACACGCCGATCGAAGTCGACTACTACAAGCACGGCGGCATCCTGCCGTATGTCTTGCGTGACCTGATGCAGGCAGCGTAGCGGCGCATTGATGGGGGGCGACGCGCATCCTCTTCGCCGCGCGCTGCCCCTGTTCCTCCTCGCGGGCCTTTGCCTGAGCTCGCTCGACGCGACGGCGAAGTTCCTCGTCCGCGACCACCCGCTGCTGCTGGTGGTCTGGGCGCGCTACGTCGGGCAGATGGTCGTCGTGACGCCGTTCGCGTGGCAGCGCCTCGGCCACGGGTTCTGGCGCACCGCCAACCTGCGCATGCAGCTCCTGCGCTCGGCGTTCCTGCTCGCCGCGACGGTTGCATTCTTCGCCGCGCTGCGGTTCCTGCCGCTCGCCGAGGCGTCGGCGATCACCTTCCTGGCGCCGGTGGTGGTCGTCGCATTGTCGCTGCCGGTGCTGGGCGAGCGGCCCACGCGCGCGCGCATCGTGGCCTCCGTCGCGAGCTTTACCGGCATCCTGATCGTGGCGCGTCCGGGATCCGCGGTGCTGCATCCCGCCGTGGCGTTCCTCCTCGTGACCGCGGTGTGTAACGCGCTCTATCAGCTGTACACGCGGAAGCTGCGCGACGATCATCCGCAGACGATGCTCTTCTACAGCGCGCTGGTCGGTGCGATCGGGCTGACGCTGGTGCTGCCGCTCCTGCTCGAGGAGACGCGGATCAGCGTCCCGCACGCGGCGCTCTTCATGCTGAGCGGCCTCTTCGCCGGCCTCGGCCACGGCCTCATGATCAGCGCGTATTCGCAGGCGCCGGCGTCGCTCCTCGCACCGTTCACGTATCTGCAGATCCTGTGGGCGACGCTGTTCGGCGTGCTGTTCTTCGGCCAGCATCCCGACATGGTCTCGGCGCTCGGCATGGCCATCATCGTCGCGAGCGGCGTGCTCCTGGTGCTGTGGGAGCGGCACCGCGCGCGGCTGATCTGAGTGCGCGCACTTGCGCTAAACTGCGCAGCGCTCTTTCAACGGAGACACGTATCATGATCCGCAACCTGCTGAGCACGCTCTGCGCGGTCACGCTCGCGCTTTCGCTTTGCGCCTGCGATCGACAATCCGCCGCGACGAAGGCCGCGACCGAAAAGGCCAGGGAGTCCGCGAGCCAGGCCGGCGACGCGCTCAAGAAGGCCGCCGAGGCCACCGGCGCGGCAGCGAAGGACGCCGCGAACGCGACGGTGAACGCCGCCAAGGACGCGACCGCGCAAGCGAACGACGCGGCCAAGCAGGCGATGGACAAGGCGTCGCCCGAGGTGAAGGACGCGATGTCGAAGGCAGCCGACGCGACCAAGGAGGCTGCGGACAAGACGGCCGCGGCGGCCAAGGAGATCGCCGACAAGGCAAAGGAGAAGGCCGCCGAGGCGAAGAAGTAGCGAGTCGCTATGTCATTGTCGCGGTGGCACGCCGCGATCTCGCGCCGCGGCCGCGGTGCTCGAGGCGTCTCAGAGCGTCCGGATGTCGATCCAGTGCACGCTACCGCCTCGCTCGCGGACCCTGGCGATCATGTGCTGGGTTCCACCCGGACCGTCGCCGCCTTCCCCGTTCCACAGGCAGACGAACGACACATTGCCGGCGCCGATGCGCTCCGCCTCGTCGAGCATCCACAGGTTCGCGCGCTCATACGGATCCACGCCGCCGGATAGCGGCCCGAGCACCTCGGGCGCGACGAATCGCTGCGCCCTCGCGATCACGGCGCGATAACGCACGATCCAGTCGCGATCGGCGAAGCGAACGGACTTGTCGATGAACGTCGTTTCGTCGAACGGCAGGTACACCTGCAGCGGGACACCACGGTCGAGCACGGCCTCGGCGAACAGCAGATCGCCGCCGCAGGCGCCGCCGGAGATCGCCGTGTCACCCGGGCCGGCGGCAATGCGGGCGAGCTGGTGCCGTATCGCGTCCCGTACGGCGGGCTCGAGCGCCGGCGGAAACCGCGGCGACGCGCGATCCGGCGCGTCGATCATGTGGCCGCTGAAGAGCAGCGCGCGCGGCGGATCGGCCATGCTCTCGCGTCAATGCAAACGTCGCGGACCGCGCTCGGCGCGCACGTCAGAGCCTCGGCGCAAGCAGCGATACGACGCTGCCGCCCGCGGCATCCGCGGGAAAGTGCGCGGTATACGCGTATTGCTCCTGCAACCCTGCCTCGCCCCACACCTCGTTGTAGTGCGTGCGATAGTTGAAGTACAGCGATGGACGCTCGCCGCCGTGCTTGATGATGCGGGCGACGGCCTGCCGATCCGGATGATAGAAGTGATCGCCGTTGGTCGACAGCAGATAGCGCGGACACGCGACCAGGTCCAGCAGATCGTTGCTGAGATTGTTCTGGCTGCCGTGATGAGGAACCTTGAACGCATCGAGCTTCAGCCGCTCGCCGCCGCGTGCCTGCAGCAATTGCTTGATCGACGTCGCGAGCACGGGTGCATACGCGTCGGCCCCGAGGAGCACGGCCGCATTGCCGTATTCGGCGAGCAAGGCGATGCTGCTGCCGTTCGGCGCGGCCGCGTCGCCGCTGAAGGCCTCGTCGGCGAGGCTGTCCACGTCGGTCGACGTGGATGGCGTGCCGCGCAGGAAACGGCTGTAGTCGATGCGCGATCCGGGCTCGAGACCGAAGCGCTTCAACTCGCGCGTCCACACCGGTGCGAGCTTTCGCAGCTCCGCAGGCTGGGGCGAAAGCAGCGTGAGCTTCATGCCACCAGGCAGTTGGCATACGGGAAGCTCCTTCGCGCCGACGACGATCGCGTCCCCGCCTCGCCAGTCGTTCCATCGCAGCTCGAGGTCCTGGAGCGCCGACGAGAACACTTCGCCCTGGCGCGCGCCCAGGCTGCCCGAGATGTGGCGCCAGCCGTTGAACCACGTGTCGTCGATGCGCAGTCCTTCCTTGACCGCTTGCAGGAACCGCAACGCGCCGCCGATGTGGTCGGCATCGATGTGCGTCATCACGAACAGCTCCAGGCGGCGCGCATTGCTCGGCAGCTGCTCGACGCGGCGCAACAGGCCGGGCGCCGTCTGCTGGGTGCCGCAATCGACGAGCACGCGATGGCAGACGTTCGCGTCACCGTATTCGATCCAGAGCGCGTCGCCGTGGCCTGCGGGAAACATCTCGATGTCGAAGAACGGGCCCTCGTGACGTGACACGGCGGGGGGCTGCGGGCTCGCCGCCTTGACGGGGCGCGCAGTGCGTCGATGCGTTGCAGCGCCGAGCGCTGCGCGCGGCGCCGGCGCCTCGGTGACGGCAGCGCCAGGCGTCGGCGATGGGGTACCGTGTCCGCCGGCGCCGCCCGACGGCGTGGATGGACCCGAATCCTCGGGCGCAGCATCCGGTCGATCGAGCAGCGCGACGAGGCCGTTCGCGGCGTCGACCAGCGCCTTCCACGAAGCCGCCGACGCGGGATCGCTTTCGGAAAGCGCCGCGATCCGCTGCTTGCCCCACCAGTCGACGTAGCGTCGCAGCTGGCGCACCGTCGACTTGACCGGAAAGTCCATGCGCGACGGATACAGCGTGACGAGGTACCCGGCCTCCTTCTCGGCGCTGGAAGCAACGTGGGGCCACGCGTCGCTCTTGCTCTCGGCGAGCTGCAGCAGATACAGCTCGGCGAGGCTCGCGTGGGCCCACGCGCGCTCCTCGCGCTCCGCGTGGTCGACGTAGAGCTCGGCGCAGAGCTTGGCGGCTTTCCAGCGCTCCTCCTCGCTCTGCTTGCCGAGCACGGCCGACAGCGACACCGCCTGCACGAGCACCCAGTGCAGCGTGGCGACGCGCTGCACGGTCTTGCCGTCGTTGACCAGGAGCCGCCGCACCGCCTCGTTGTAGTACGTCAACGCCTCCTCGAGGAGGTCGTGCGGGTCCCGCCATTCCCGCCGCTTCACCGGAGCGTCGGCATGCAGTGTGAAAGCCGCCTGCGCCATGCGCTTGCGAGCACTCCCGCGCAGCCCGAGGCATTCGACGGCGTACTGGCCCTCGTAAGGCAGGCGATTCAACGCGCTCTCGACGGCCCGGTCGAGTACGGGCAGCGACTCCTGCGATTTCTTGGCCACGGCGCGATCGATGCGTTCGAGCGCCGCGTCCATGGCGCGCCGCGCCTGGTGATAACGCAGGGAGTCGAGCTGATCGTCGAGCGCCCGCGGCAACGCCTCGTAGACGACGAGGCTCGCCCAGTCGTGCCAGTTCGCGGTGAATCGCGCGTGAAGCTCCGCACGCACGCGGCGCAGCGCGAGCAGCGGATGCTCGCCCCACAGCAGCGCGTCGTACAGCTTGCCCACGAGCGGCACCGAGCCTTCCATGCTGAGCGGAAACTGCGATGCGACCACCAGCGGAATGCCGGCCTGATGCAGCGCATGCGCGAAGCTCGCGCCCGGCGTCGCGACGGTACCGACATTCCCGCTGTCGCAGCTGGCGACCGTGACCACCGAAGGGCGATGCACGCATTCGGAGCTCACCGACACGAGCGCATTGGCGAAGCGATCACCGGAGATCACGTCGGCCGAATCGTTCACGCCTCGGAGGACCAGGCCGTACGAGCCGGGCGCCGTGTCGTCGGCGTCGCCGTGCGTGAGGATATGCACGTGCGTGTAGGCAGTTCGGCTGCATTCCTCCAGCACTTCGGCGAGTGACGGGTTCTCCAGAATGGTCAGCAGGTCGCCGATCTCCTCACGCCCGTTCGACTTCACCGCCTTGCACTTGGGATCGCGAAACGGGTCGATGACCGCTTCGAGTGCTTCGCGGTGCTCGTCGAAGGGAACGAACTGCTTCGCGCCCGAGATGAACAGGATGCGCGGCTTGTGCGGCCATACGACGCCTTCGGGCGAAACCGTCCGGATGTTGCGCGTCACGCACACGGGCGGACGCGTCTGGATCGCGAGCCAGCTCTCCGACGTCATCGTCGGACCGACCGGCACCTTCGCGAGCTCGAACGGCAGGTGCGCCAACTCGGACGCCGACAGCGTCAAGCGCAGGTGTATGAGCGTCGCCGCCTTGCTGGGGTCCACCGTCAGCGCGCCGGGCAAGCCGGGCACCGAGCCGAGGATCCTGCCCATCTCGACGCCGACGTCGTGCAGCATGGCGAGCCGATCGTCCGTGTCGCCGGTCTCGTAGCGCAGCTCCTTGAGCTTGCGCTCGAATGCCGCCTGCTCGTACGGCACGGTCACCACGCCGGCACCCGCGTCGCCGCACACGGCGAGATACTGGGTCAGCGGGGACAGCAGCTGGTTGTGCGGCGGCCCCGCGCGCAGGAACTCGACCGCTACCGTGCGTATCTGGATGGGTTCCGTCATGGATACGTCAGACCAGTTCGGCAGGCGCGTCGCGCTTCGTCTCGACCGCCGCATCGCCAACCCATTCGACATCCTCCGGCAGCCGCTTGCAGTATTCCTCGCCCCTCTCTTTCGCGGCCAGGTGCACTTGCGAATGCGGCGGGATCGTCCGGCGCCGGTACAGGTTCATGCGCCGCGCTTCCTTCCTCGTTTGCCAGTCGAAATGCTTCTTCGGCAGGAACTCGGCGAGATTCCATGCGCCTTTGAGCGACTCATGCGGCTCGGCGTTGGCATCGGGCTTGGCGCAAGGGCCGCCATCCTCACCGAGAATGTGTCGTGCCTTCGCGGCATCGACCCGCAGGCCCGCCGCCTGCGCCTCCCTCAGCATCCATCGCAGCGCGAGCTTCGCGAGGCCGCTCTCCGATTCCGCATAGCCGCCTCCCACGTCGCAATGCACGCCGGGAAACCACACCTGCTTCATGTCGTTCGGCCCCTGCGCCGTTCCGTCGTTGGGCAGTCGCCACAGATGATTGCGGAAGAACGCGCGCCGCTCGTCGATGGCAATCGCATGGCGTCCGATCTGAATGCTTGGATTGTTGGCCACGTGCGGAAGCTTGAGCGGATTTGCGATCCAGCCCACCGAGCTCACCGTGTCCCATACGCCGACGAACCAGGGACGGCATTGCACGCACGCCATCGCGTTGCGGAAATCGCCCGCGAGATGCAGGTACTCGTTCATCGCGGCCGTACGCTCGCGCTCCGACGTGGCGCGCTGAATGCTCATCATCATGCGGATCACGTAGGGAACCAGCGATTCGTTGCCCGCTCGGACCAAACCGTAGAGATGCAGCAGCGACGCGACCGCGCGCACGGTATACGCGCCGCGGCTGAATCCGAACAGGAATACGTGGTCGCCTTCCCTGAAGTGCCGCATCAGGAAGACATACGCATTCTCGATGTCGCTCGACAGCCCGTAGCCGATGGCCATGCCGAGCAGCTTGGTGACCTTGCGAGCGAGCGGCGTCAGCGCGCCGGCGGCCTCCATCGTTCCGAGCCCGGGGTGATAGTAGGCGACCTGGCGAGCCGGGTCGTGCTCGAGCACCGAATACAGCTTGACGACGTTGGTGTTGTCCTTCGCGAACTCGTTCGCGGTGCCATCACAGCAGACGACGATGTTCCTCGACATTGCGACCTCCATCCGGGACGGCGCGCTTCGAGGATCGCCGGAGCCGACCCAACATCTGCGTGGCGCTCCGGACGTCCGTTGTCGTAGTAGACAAGATGGCCACCCCCGGGTCAACCCCACTGGGCGTGGTTTGTCGGGCTGATCAACGGCCGCATCGATTTGCCGAATGAAGAGCGGCTCGCCGGCCCGCCGCTGTTGCGCTCGATGACGCTTTCTTGTCTACTACGACGTGGTGGCGACTCGGCGCGGGTCGCCGCCGCTCGCGCACTCACCCGAGAGGCGGACCGTGTGATGACGGCTTCCGTACCGCTGGACGGCGCACTCATGCGCGGGCACGGCCCTCGTGCGGGCCCGGCCCTTTCACTTCCAGCGCCTCCTTTCTGCCGTCGCATCGCGTCGATCAACGTCGCTTCCGCATGCTGCCGTCGATGAGGGGATACCCATGCCAAGTTATGCCCTCGGCTCTCAAGGGGAAACGGTCAGGAAGATCCAGGAGGTGCTGAAGAGCCGCGGACTGTATCGCGGCGCCCTGGACGGCAACTTCGGTGGAAGCACGCTGAGCGGCGTCGAGGCGTTTCAACGCCAGAGCGGGCTGGCGGACGACGGCCGCGTGAAGGACACGACGTGGAAGGCCATGTTCGGCGGCAGCGACGCGATTCCCGCGCCCGAGTTGCAGAACGATCAGCTTGCACGGCGTTGCCTTGCCCTGACGGGAAGCTTCGAGACGGGAGCCGCCGCGCCCGAATGCTTCTGCGGGCTCAGCGGCGACTTCGACGGACAGGGAATCAGCTTTGGCGTGCTGCAATGGAATTTCGGCCAGGGCTCGCTGCAGCCGCTGCTCAACGACATGGTGACGCAGCATGCGGATGTGGTGAAGGGCATATTCGGTTCGCACTACGACGCCTTCGCCGCGGCGCTCCACGCGCCGCAATCGGAGCTCATGGCGTTTGCGCGCTCCGTGCAGCATCCGGTCAAGCACACGATCAACGAACCGTGGCGCGGCTACGCCAAGGCGCTCGGGCGCACGTCGGAATTCCAGCAGATCCAGGTGACTCACTCGGACCGCGCATTTCAGCGCGCCCTTGCGATGTGCCAGGACTACGCCTTGTGGAGCGAGCGGGCGGTGGCGCTCATGTTCGACATCGTCACCCAGAACGGCAGCATCGGCTCGGTCACGCGCGCACAGATCGTCGCGGATTTCAAGCTGATCGCGGCTGGACTGTCGGACGCCGAGACCGAGACTCGCAAGCTGGAGATCGTCGCGAACCGACGCGCGGAGGCGGCTAACCCTCAATGGGTCGACGACGTCCGCCGACGGAAGCTCTGCATTGCGCGTGGCGAAGGCACGGTGCACGGCATCGCGTACGACCTCGAGGAACAGTTCTGCATCCGGCTCGCGCGCCACTGAAGGATGTTCCCAACCCGCGGAGGAAGACCATGAACGCGCAGGCCATGGCGGCATCGCTGGGCGTTGCGCTGGTCCTGGGTGGTTGCGCCGCGCCGCTCCGGCAGCTGCACGATTCCAATGCCTTCCTCGTCGCGGCCGACAATCTCGACATGTCGGTCCTCGACAAGTGCAGCAACAACAATCACCGATCCTGTGTCGGTGTCCTGATCGTGCAGTCGCAGGACAAGTGCGCCGATTTCCTCAACGGCCTCGTTCTCGCGGAGAACACTTCCAACACCGCGTTCGATGTCGCCACCACGCTGTTCTCGGCGCTCGCGACGGCTTTCACGCCGCTCTCGACGGTTCACGGCCTCGCCGCCGCCGCGACGGTGTCCAACGGATGGAAATCGGCCATCAACGCGAACGTGTATGCGAAGGCAGCCGCGGCCAATTATGCACAAGCCATCCAGGCTACGTATTACCACGACGTAGGGACTTATCTCGTCGCTCTGCAAGCAATGCCGGAAGAGCAGGTCGTGCCGACCATCGAGGCGGCCAAGATCCAGGTGATTCACCGCGAATGCTCTCTCGCTTCTGCGCAGTCGACCATCGCCAAGACGCTGCAGCCGGGGGAGCACGGCGAATCTCCCCCGCAAGGCAGCACGACGACGGCGCCCGAGGTCGGGCGCGCCATCCGGTAACGCGTCCGAAAGCCCGCCATGAGCGCTGCCCGAGTCGAGCGGACGTGCTGCAGGGCCCGCATGGGACGATTGGAGGTACGCCATGGCAACACCCTTCACGGCGCGCTCTGACGGCGACGGACCACCCAACGTCACGGAGATCAAGCTCCAGGCGACGGCCGAACGCGCGCAGGTCGTGCGCTTCACCGCAACCGGCGAGCTTCAGCTCGATCCCACGGCACTCCTGCCCGCCGACCAGATCGCGTTCGTCGGCCAACTGGGCTCGCTCGGCAAGCGCGTGGCGAAGAACCATTTCTGGGCGCGCGAGGAAATCTTCGTTCTGCTTGAAAACGCCGCGACCGTCGCGATCGTTGCCGGCGATTTGCCCAAGGCGCAAGGAATACTGAAGGCCGCGACCGAAATATACGAGCGCGCACTCATCGGCCGGAATCGGATTCATTACGCAGCCGGGACCGCGCTCGGCGTGCTGACCCTGGTCGTCATCGCGTTCATCGTCGTCGAGCTGGGTGCCAGGGGCGCGGTAAAGGCGTTTCCCTCCACCGACATCCTGATCGCGCTCATCGCCTTCGCGGGCATGGGCAGCGTGACGAGCGTGCTGATTCGCCTTTCCGGCATGGACCTGAAGGAGGAGACGAGCAAAGGACTACTCATGATCTCGGGCGCATCGAAACCCATCGTAGCGGTGTCGTTCGCGATCATCGTCTATCTCGTTCTCAAATATCAGTTGATCGCCGTTACATTCGGCCAGGGATCGGGCGGCCCGGACTCCGATGTCGCCTATTGGGTGGCGGCGTTCCTGTGTGGATTCAGCGAGCGCTTCGGCAGCGACATCATCGCGCGACTGGAACCGGAGGCGCCGCCCGCCAGGTAGAGCCGAGGGTCGATGCGTCGCCCTTGGAGATCGTGATCGAGCACCGGCGACGAACCCGTCGCGCTGAGCACAGGATCGACCCATGCCAGACAACTGCCTGCCGGCATTCTGCTTCATGGTCATGCCGTTCGGCCGCAAGGCGACTCAGGCCGAACCCGGCAAGGGACCGGCCGAAGTGGACTTCAATGCCCTGTGGGACAAGGCGTACTTTCCTCTGCTCGAGGAGCTCGGCTATCGGCCGATACGCGCCGATCAGGAGACCGGCTCTCTGATCGTGAACCAGATGCTGGAGCGCCTGTACTTCTCCGATCTGGTCCTCGCCGACGTCACCATTCCCAACGGAAACGTGCATTACGAGATTGGCGTGCGCCATGCAGCCAAGGCCGACGGCTGCATTCTGCTCGCAGCCGACTGGTCGAAGCAGCTCTTCGACGTGGCGCAGATGCGCAGCGTGCGCTATCCCCTGCCGACCGGAGACATCGACGACGCGGTCGCGCAAGCCGTCCGTGACGCGATCCGCCCGCAGATCGCGCGGATGCGCGCGGCGCGCTCCCCGGTGTTCGACGTGCTGCCAGGCTACCCGGGCCCGGTGGATGAAAACAGGGCTGCAGGAGTGCGGGATCAGGTGGAAGCGCTCGCCGCGTTTCAGTCGGAGGTTCGCGCCTTGCGTACGCTTCCCGTGGCGATGCGCAACGCCGAGGCGCAGCGCATCGTCGCGAAGTACGCCGGAGCGGTCGTCGTGCCCGCCGTCGCGGTCAGCCTCCTGCGCCTGCAGATCAGCGCGGTCGTCGAGAAGTCGGACTGGACGAAGGTGCTCGACTACATCGACCACCAGACCGCGGACATCCGCAATGAGCCGTATGTCCGCGAGCAGCGCGCCCTCGCGCTGGGAAAGCTCGACCGGCCGCTGGAGGCCATCGCGGATCTGACGGCGCTCATCGCGGCTGCGGGAGCGACATCCGAGCGCGAAGGGCTGCTCGGCGGACGGTACAAGGAGCTGATGCGCACAGCCTCGGCCGCCGGTCGAGACGACGAAGCTGTCTTCTTTCGCAACCAGGCGATCGATCATTACGAGCGCGGCATGATGCTCGACCTCAACGATTACTATCCTTCGTCCAATCTTGCGAGACTGTACCGTGCACGTGGCGCCAAGGGCGACGAATCGCGAGCGCAGATGGCTTTGCAGGTCACGAGCGCTGCATGCCAGCGGGCCGTCACGCGCAACAGCGGCAACGAGTGGGTGCGCCCTACGTTGCTCGCGGTCGCGTTCGACCTGTGCGATGCGGACAAGGCCGAGGAGCTCGCCGACTTGATCGAACGCGAAGGCCAGGCCGACCGCTGGCAGGACGAAACGTCGCTGAAGAGCCTCGGCGAAAGTGCCCTGCACATCGTTGATGCGGACACCCGGGCCCGGATGGATGCCGTGCTGAAGCGGCTGCAGGCGCTTCGCCGCTAGCCAGTCGGCGGGGAACGGGCGATCATTGACGTCACCTGTCGCACCCGTCGCGGCATGACTCGCCCGGCTTGCGGAGTGATCATGAACGACCCCGCGGTACTGCAAGGACGCTCGTCGAGCTATCGGCTCCGATCGGACCGCCCTACGTTCCTGGGCCGGGTCTCGGTGCTATACCTGGCCGAGGACGTGAAATCGGGCGATGAGGTCATGATCAAGGCGTTTCGCGAGGAAATCGCCGAGCCCGGCGCGATCGAGTCGTTCTACGCCGAGCTCGACGCGTTGCACGCGCTCCGGCATCCGAACATCCTCCCGATCCTGGATCATGGGGAGTCCGAGTCCGGCCCGCTGCCCTACTTCATCGCGCTGCCTCACTGTCCCGGAGGAAACCTGCGTCGAAGTCTCGCCGGAGCGCAGTTCGTTCCGGTTGCTTCGGCGGGCCCGTTGCTGCGCCAGATAGGCAAGGCCATCGACTATGCGCATGGCCACGGCGTGATTCACGGCGACATCAAGCCCGAGAACGTTCTCCTTTCCGCGGACCGGCGAACCGCATTCCTCGCCGACTTCGGGATCTCGCGCCATTTCGCGGTCATGGAGCGCGTGGCGACCACCGTCGCCAACCCGGTGGCGGTGGGAACGTCCGCGTACCTCAGTCCCGAGCAGCTGCAGTACAACAAGCAGTCGACCAAGTCCGACATCTACGCATTCGGCCTCGTCGCCTACGAGCTCCTCACGGGCCGGCTTCCGTTCGACATCGCGGCGCCGCCTTTCCAGCAGATGCTCGCGCGCGTGACCGGCGAGCTCCTGCCGCCGCAAGAAGCGAACCCCGCGCTATCGGTCCAGGTGAGCAAGGCGCTGTTGCAGGCGCTCGATCGCGATCCCCGCGCGCGGCCTCGATCCGCGGTCGCGCTCTGCAACCTGCTCGCCCCGGCGAAGAAATGGGATCTGTTCATCGCGTACGCGGCGAGCGATCGCGCGCATGCGGACCAGCTCTACGCGCTGTTGTGCAACCGCTACCGCGTGTTCATCGACCATCGCTGTCTTCTCCCGGGAGACAACTGGGACGCGGCCCTGTCGGCCGCCCAGCGTGACGCGCTGATCACCGTTGTGCTGGTTTCGGCCAAGACCGAGGAAGCGTATTACCAGCGCGAGGAAGTCGCGGCGGCGATCGACCTGGCGCGGAAGGACCCGGACACCCATCGCGTGGTGCCGGTTTATCTCGATGCCGCCTCGGCACACTCGCTTCCCTACGGGCTTCGCATCAAGCATGGCATCCCCGGCGAGGATGCGACCCGGCTGCAGGCTGCCGGCGACAAGCTCGCGGGGCTGATCGACACCCTGGTCGCGCGGTCGGAAGCGGCGTAGCCGGGCACTCGCTCGTTTCCGCGAGCGCGCGGCCAGCCGCCTACTTGGCGCCCAAGGCGGAGTACTTCGCGGCGAGCTCCTTCAACGCGTCGCCTTTCGGAGGCGGCAACGCCTGCAGGCCGAGCGCATCGCAGATCGCCTCGTAAAGAACACGCAATGCCTTGGTCCATTCGGCGGTCGGCATGTCGTCGAGGGCGGCGCCGGGCTTCACCGTCGACATGAAGGGACCCAGCGGCGAGGCGGCGAAATCGAAAGCGCGAACGGGCACCCACAGCAGCGTCAATTCGCCGGCGTTGGCGGCGGCGATCGCCGGCTGCAGCTCGAGCTCCAGGGGCAGCCGTGCTGCCATGTACTCCGGGCTCGCGAGCACGACCATGACCCGCGTGCGTGCCACCATTTCGGTCATCTTCTTGCGAAAGTCGTCGCCCGGCTTGAGCTTGCTGTCATCCCACTCCTCGATCCGCGTGTCCCGGTCGAGAACCGAACGAAGCCGGTCGCGCCAGACGGCGTCCTCGCTCTTGAAGGTGACATAGACCAGGCTGCGCTCCTCGTGCAGGGCGTGGACATTCAGAAAATCGTCGAGATCCTTGGCGTAGACGTGGAGTCGCGAACTGCCGTCGCGCATCTTCATCATGAATCCGAGGCCGTCGATGTGACGATTGGCCGTCGCTTGCACGAACTGGCGGATCAAGCGGGATTTGGCGCTGCGGTTGCCGCGTTTCTGGATTTCGCGCGGCTCGTGGAAACGCTTCGGCGACTTGCGGCTGGGGATCAGATAGACGTCATCGGAAGTGGAAGGATCATCGAGCAAAACCAGAACGTCGGAGTATTTGAGCCAGCGCCGCTCGCCGTCGCGCTCGTAGCTCGGATTGATCGCGAAGCGGGTCGGCGAAAGAACCCCGCGATCGTTCAGCGTCCGTGGGGGATGCCACGCGCGACGCATTGCCTCGGCGGGGGGATCGACCGCCGGTGCGATATTCGACCCCGCAATCGTCGGCGTCGTTGCAGCCGACGCAACCGGCACATTGGCCTTCGTCTCGGTGATCGTGTTCTGCGCCGACCACTGGAGCTTGCCGTCGCTCGTGCGACGGTAGAGGGCATTGCTGCGGTGCCACCGTGCGCCGGTGGACCAGCCATAGAACGTCACTTCGTAGTGCGACGGCCGACCTGCGGACGACACGCACGCATCGATCACGTGGAACTCGTTGAAGAAGCGATCGCCCTTGTCGCCTTCGTAAAGACTGCCGGCCGACGCAATATTGAGCGATTGATCGGGGTCGATGAGCATGGTGAGGCGCGCGTCGTGCTGATGGCCGTGCAGCAGAAGGTCGGCGCGGCCATCGGCGAGCGCGTGCTCGACCTCGCGCGCGTCCGAATCGGCGAGGTCACCGAGCGCGTGATGCATCAGCACCAGGCGGAAGCCCGACAGCGCCTTACCGTCGTCGTTGCAGAGCCAGTCCACCTGCTCGCGCGTGACGGCGAGCTTGCCCTTCTCGTTCGGCTCGCCGCACAGCCACGCCGAATTCAGTCCGACCACCTGCACGGGAAACGGCCAGCGTCCCGCCAGCGTGACGCGATAGCCGAGCGTCGGATGATTGAGGCCGCCGGGCGCAGGAACGAGCTCGGGCCGACCCAGCCCTTTTTGCACCCAGTTCCAGAATCCTCCCTGTCGTCGCAGCACGCGCTGCACGAGTTGCGGATCCACGCCCGCCGGCTCCTGCACGTCGGACGCCCACAAGCCGAGCTTGGCGGCCACGTCCTCCCGCTCGCCGAGCAATTTGTGCAACTCGCGCCAATCGGTCTCCGCGACGCTGCGATTCACGTCGTGATTTCCGGGGACCACGAAGAGACGGCTGCGATCCAGTGACAGTACGTCGATCACCGTCTGCAGCACGCGGCTTGCCTGCTCGTATTCCGCCTCCAGACCCCAGTCGGCGATGTCGCCGGTGAAGCACACGAGGTCGATCGGCGCCTCGCGCGCGACTGCCGCGAGCGTCTCCTGGAACCAGGAGCCGAGCACGCGCTCGCGCGACGTCTTTTGCAGGCGAATGAGGTTCTTGCGCTTGTCGGGCATCCAGTCCAGCGCGACCCGTGCGTGGAGATCGGAGAGGTGAAGGATGCGGATGTGATGCAGCTCGTCCATCGTTCGACCCTGCTTGTAGACCGTTCGTGCAGACTGCGACCGCAGGTCGCATGCGGCGGAGCGGTAATGTCTCACTATGGCACAAGGCTGTTTATGCCGTGCCAGGCCCGCTTCGAGGCGCGTTCGTGCCGTGGCCGTGCGCGGCGCAGCCATCGCCAGCTTGGCGAGCCCAACGACTACTCGTTCCTGAGCACGTCCAGGGTCGCGGAGTCGAACGGGTCCTGGCCCGCCTTGAGCGCCTGGATCCAGTGCTCGCGGCGCTTCAGGAATGCGGCGTCGTAGAGACCCATTTCGTTCCAATCCCTGATCGGCTTCAGCGCCGCGCTGAAGTCGTCGATTGCGCCCGCACGGTCGCCCGTCAAAGCGCGCGCAAGTCCGCGCGAATCCTTGAGCATGTCCTTCCAATTCTCCGGTGCGAGACGAATGGCCTGCTCGCAGACGGGTAGCACCTCCTTCGCCAGTCCGTCGAGGCTTCCCAGCCAACATACATGGTTGCTGAGTTCCCAATCCTTTCTCTCGAGCGCAATGCGCGCGGTCTCGGCGAAGAGGTTCCCCGCTCCGGTCGTGTCATTGGCCATCGCACGCTCGTCCGCTTCCCTTGCCTTGGCCTTTGCGCACGTTACGCGCAACGCATGGCCGGAGAGCGGCTCGCGCCACGATCTCAACCCGATCGTGCGATCGACTTGCGACCATTCCTCTTCGGTGAAATTGCCGTTGATGACGTCGCAAGCCCGCGAAGCCAACGCATCGAGGCCAAGGTCCGAGAACATGATGCTGCCATTGCGTGCGATCGAAGCAAGCTGGAGTCCGTCCGGACTGAAGACGACGCTCGAAACGGCCTCTGCGTGACCTTCGAGTGGTCGCGTCATTTGCTGCTGTGTCTCGACATCCCACAGGAGGATCGTCCTGTCGTCGCTGCCGGAGGCGAGAAGCTTGCCGCTCGGGCTGAATGCGACGGAGTTGACGGCCGCGCGGTGAAGCAGCGGCACGCCCTTGGCGGATCCCGTTTGCACATCCCACAGGCGCACGTCGCCATCCCGGCTTCCGGTTGCCACGACGTGGCCATCCGGGCTGAACGCCAGGCCGACCACATAGCGATGCTGCAGGTTCTTGTCGAGCTTGGAGTCGGCGAAGTGGTGGATCGTGACTCCAAACCGGTCATTGGCATAAGCCAGCGCTCCATTGTCGGGACTGAACGCGAGCGCGTATACGTTCGTCTGTGGGGGCGGCGCGATCGTTTCCTTCAGTCGACCTTCAGGCAGGGTCATCACACGGATCTCGATCTCCCGCTCTGCGCCCGGTGCCCGTACGGCGAGCGCCAACGTATGCCCGTCGTCGCTCAGCGCGGCGCTCTGGATCTGCTCGTTGCCAGCCGGTATCAGAGTATTCGCCGGCGGCCGGTTAGGCTCGTTCCAGAGCTTGACGCTGTTGTCGGAGCCGACCGTGACAAAGAGGTTCGCAGCACGCGCCGCCGCGATCAGCGTGATCTGGCTTTGGCCGGCCTTCTCCCACCGCGTGGACGCCCAGCCCCATTTCCCCTTTTCGACGAAGAGGATGGCGTCATCCGAAGAACCGATCAACGTATTGCCGCTGTTGACGAACGCCAAGGCTCTTCCTATCAAGGGGCTCGCGGGCAGCTGGACGACCTGGCTCAACCGGTTGACACCGTTCACATCCCACAGCACGAGCATGCCGTTGTCGGTGCCCGTCGCGAGCTTGCCCTCCTTGCCGAATTCGACGCTGATGAACTTCGCGGCGCGGCCCTTCAGCGCTCGTGGCGCCACTTCAGGGCCCTCCGCATTGCGGATGTCCTGGACGTTATGGATGTAGACAGTCAGATCGGAACTCGCGGTTGCGAGCTTGGAGTCGTCGGCGCTGAACGCCACCCCGTGGACCACGCGCAGATGATAGGCGTGGTGACGCCCGAGCATCGTGCGCGTCGCGACGTCCCACAGGTCGACACCGCCATACTCGTCGCCGGACGCGATCATCTTTCCATCGTGGCTGAAAACCATTGAACTCACTTCGCCTTCGAGCGCGATCGGCAGACCGGTCTGCCGGCGGTTCTTGACATCCCAAAGGACGATGTGCCCGTCCTTCCCGCCGGACGCGAGCAATGTTCCATCGGTGCTGAACCGCACGATGCGCACCGCTGGCAACCGGGTCGATCGGCCCCCCTTGCCGTGAGGGAGAAGCTCGTGGTCGCCGGTTTGGAGATCCCAGAGCCACACGTTACCGTCCTTGCACGCCGACGCCAGTGTCTTCCCATCCGGCGAGATCGCCACGCCATAGACCTGGTCGTCATGCGTCAACGTGGCGATCGACGCGCCGGTCCTGACGTTCCACAGTCGCACCGTTCCATCGGCACTTGCCGAGGCCACGGTCCGCTCGTCGGGACTGAACGCCACGCTGTAGATGCGGTCTTCGTGTCCTCGCAAGGGCGGCAGCAGCATACGGCCCGTATCGGCTTCCCGAAGGATGATCGTCTTGTCGTAAGACGCCGACGCCAGCACTTTCATGGTCTTCGGGCTGAATGCCACTGCGCTGATCCGGCCGGTATGGCCTGGAAGGAACAGCTGCAGCTCGAGATTGGACGTCAACGCCGACAGCAAGCTGCGTTGCGACTCGCGCTCATCCGGTGCCATGCGGCTCAACTCGACCCCCAGAAGAAGCGCGTGGTCGAGGCGTCCGTCGACGGCGTTCATCGACGCGTGCGACAACTGCTCCAGTCTTTCGCGCTCGCGGATGTTCCAGTACGCGCTGAGGATCGCGCCGGCGCCGATGATGGCGATGAGCACGGTCGCGAACCACAGGTAGCGCAGGCGCAGCGCCGATTTCGCCTCTGCCGCCGCGAGCGCGCTCGCCTGCTCGATCTCGCGGCGCAGCGTCGCCTCCTTCGCCTGGTGCATGCGATCCACGCCGGCGACGCTCGCCTGCACGAACTCCTTCTCCAGGTCGGACAGGTCGGACAGGCCCTCCGCGGCCTGCAACTGCCATCCCGTGAGCAGCCCTTCCTCGGGCTTGCCGCTCTCTGCCCATCGCGACGCCGCCTCGGTCAGGCCGAGCCGCTCGCGTCGCTGACGACGCTTTTCGTCGATCCAGCCTACGAATCGCGGCCAATTGCGCACCAGCGATTCATGCTTCACTTCGACCATCGCGTCCGCGTCGCTCGGCGCAGAGCTGATGCGAACATAGTCGTTGGCGACCAGCAGCCTCAGCGCGTCCTTCGTATTGGCGCGGCCCGCCTCGAGCAAGCGGCTGCGCGGCACCGGCTGCCGATAGGCTTCGAGGAGCTCGTCCACCCGGACCAGCTCCAGGAGAATGCGCTTGACCTCCTGCTGGGTCTCGGGCGTGAGCCCATCGTAGAACTCGTCGGCGGAGCTGGTCAGCGCCTTGAGCGGATCCCCGACCTTGCGGTACACCTGCCACGTGATGCGATTGCGATCGCGCTGCTCCCAGAGCGAACGCAGCGTGAATTGCAGCAGGGGAAGCGCGGCCGGCTGACCGAGCACCTTTTTCACGAGATCATCGACGATGCCCGCCTGGAAATGCAGATTCACCAGTCGGGCCGGCTTTTCGATGGCGGCTCGCAGCTCCGCGTATTCCATCGGCCGCATCGTGAACCAGGCGCTGGCCAGGTACGGGCTCAACGCCTGCAGCTCCACGATCCGGCTGCGGAACTCCTCGCGCACCGTCAATATCACCCGATGACCACGTCCGGCAGCGAGTATCGCCGCCAGGTTGGCGGCGACCGCCTCCCGGTCGACCTGCGTGGCAAGCGTGAACACTTCCTCGAACTGGTCGATCGTGATGACGACCGGCTTGGCATTCGCGCCGCCGAGAACGTCCGACAGGTGGCTCGCTTGCTGTCGAAGCGCCGCCGCATCGGCCGCGACGCCTTCACGTGCGCAACACGAGCTTCGACGCAGCGCATCCGCCATGTGATCGAGAACGGTGTTGCCCGGAACGAACGGCGGAACGATGCAGAGTGGCGGGACCCTCGCCGCGTCTGCAAGCACTGGCAGCACACCCCCGATGACAAGCGACGACTTTCCGCTCCCCGACGCGCCGAGCACCACGACGAGCGGCGCGGTATCCAACTGCCTCAGCAACGCCGCGATGTCGACTTCCCGGCCGAAGTAGAAGGTGCGATCGCGGAAGGCATCGAGCCCGACGTACGGACACGGCTTGTCCTTCAAGTCCGGCAGCTGGCTCGCATCGAAGTGCGCGAGGTGGGCGCGTTGGATGGGCCTTCCCGCTTGCGACAGGCTGGACACCCAGTAATCCAGCAGGATCTGGCACGCGGTCCGGTCGCCGACGTCGTCGATGAACAACCCCGTCGCCTCGGCGCGTTGCAGGAACTCCACGATTCGCGGCTCCAGGCGCGCCAGCGCGGCGGCTTCGCCCTGCGCGCTCGCGTCGCGGGAGAGCTCCTGGTCGAGCGCATCGAGCAGCGCCGCGTGGGCGTCACGCAACTCCGTCGCAGACTCGAATGCGACCGCCGACGGCGATAGCACGGTGTCGTTCATATCATCGCCCCTGTCAGCACTTTGCCATGATCGCCTTGAGCGGTTGGCTCACTGCGCCGAGCTTGAGGCACAGCTGCTTGAGGCTCGTGTCGACATCGCGAAACGTCGAGGTGATCATGCTGAAGTAATCACGCAGATGGCCGAGCGCCGATCGCTCGTCGGCTGCCGCGAGCGCCTTTTCGACGTCCGATTCGGTCGCCGCGAGGTCCCCGATCGATTGGGTCAGCTCAGGCGAGTAAGGCGGCGCGAGCCGCGAGCGCGCGAGCTTGATCCTCGACCACTCGCCCACGAGCGTGCCGGGCTTCATTCCGCCGAAGCACACCGCGAGGAGTTTGGTATCGAGGCGCTGCAGCACGCCATGCTCGAGCACGCGCGACTTGAGCTGGTCACGCAGGCCGTTGAGACTGTCGATTCCCGAGATGAGCGGTCCCAATTCGGTGTCCTGCGGACCGATCGTGGAAGGCAGTGTTGCGCGTACTTGCGCCATGAGATCGGCCAGCCGATCGAGATTGAGCGCCTGCGCCGCCTGCGAGATGCCCACATCGATTTGCGCAGGCACGAACGAGACGAGCCTGATCAGCTGGTCGACGACCTGGCCAAAGGTTGCTTCGCCGGGTGTATCGATGGCCGCCTGGAAGGCGGTCGCGACCGATTCGAGCCCGTCGACGACGTCGTTTTGCAGGTTCTCGTCCAGCTCGCCGTTCTGCATGGCGGCCGTGATCCGCTGCGACGCGCCGGCGAAGCGCGATTTGTACGGCCGTGCCGGGCTCGCGGGACCACCCGCCTGCATCGGCTGGAGGCACTCCAGCTCGATGGTATGCAGCGCATCGTGGATCAGCTTGAACTGCTCGAGTCGATCGAGCTCGCGCAAGGTGTTCTCGATGACCTCCTTGGAGCGGCTCACCGTTTCCGCGACGGCCGGCATCGTCTCGATCAGCTCCTTCAGCCGCTCGAGACCCGCGTTCACGGCAGCCACGTCGTAGAGCTGCCGCAGCGGCGGCATCAGGACGAGGTCGCCCACGAGTCGACGAACGTCGTAGTCCCAGCGCGTGTCGCTCACGTCGGCGCCTTGCCTGGCGACCAGTTTGCGCATCTCTTCCGGCAGGTCCGTGGTGCTCGGCAGTTGCGCGCTGCCCAGGAGAATCGGAACCACGGGTACGTTTCTTCGCAGCGCCGTCGCAATTTCGTTGCGCACCCAATCGTCCGACACATCGAGCCGTCGCGTTCCGTCCGACCGCTTGCATGCGGCCCATTGCGGACCGACGAGGCACAGCATCGCGTCGCAGCCCATCAGCGCGGTAGTGAGCACGCGCTCGAAATCGGCCCCGCGTGCGATGCCGCCATTGATGTCCATGAAGACCTGCGACGGGCCGAAAGACTTGCTGAGATCCGCGAACAGGCGACCCGCCCAGGCGAGCGTATCGGTACGTCGATAGCTGATGAACAACCCGGCCATGGCTTCTCTTCAGGTTCCGCCGCGTGTTGCCGAGCTCGGGTGGGCTTGCGCGGCCAGGCCGGACGCGTCCGCCACGATCACGTCCGACGCCTTTTCGGCGATCATGTACACGGCGCACGCGATGAAGAACCCCGGAATCTCGGGGAACACCGAAGCGTCGACGACGCGCAACCCTTGCGTGCCCCGCACCCGGAACGCGCTATCGACGACGGCCTGGGCGTCCTCGGCGGGACCCATGCAGCACGTGCCGCATGCGTGATGACCCCACGCCTGGTCTCGCACGTACTGACGCACCTCGTCGCGCGTGGCGCATGCCGCACCGGGCTCCAGCTCCTCCGCGATCATGTCCCCGCAACGCCGGTTGACGTCGCGCACCGTTTCGATCGCCTCGACCAGCGCATCGAGATCCTCCTCACCGCCCGCGCCGGCGAAGTAGTTGAATTCGATGTGCGGCGTGTCGCGGGGATCGGCCGAGCGCAGCGTGACACATCCGCTGTGGTTGTGCGTGTGCGCCTTCAGGATGGCCCAGGTGAAGACGTCCTTGCGCCGGGCGATCTCCTTCGAATAGTTCGGAAAGTAGCCTTTGAATGAGCCGAGCAGCGCGAACATGAACAAGTCCGGCTCCGTCCCCGCGGACCTGGAATGCTTGATCATCGACGTGACGACCCCGTTGGTCGTGTAGGGCCCGAACCCGTTGCGCCATTCGCGGAACGGCTCGTCGCCGGCTTCTCCTCGACCGGGCGGCTCGAGCGACATGCCGCGCATCAACGCGAAATCGCGGCTGGCACGGCTTACTACGGAGATCTCGTAACGGTCCTGCAGATTGCGTCCGACACCGGGAAGGTCGACCCTGACCGGGATGCCGATGCGCTCCAGCTCGGCGCGCGGCCCGATCCCGGACAGCATGAGAAGCTGCGGCGAATTGAAGGCGCCCGCGCAAAGGATCACCTCGCGTCGCGCCACTGCCGTGGCACGTTGCCCGCTGCCCGGCGCGGCCGGCCGCGCAGCCGCGCCGTACAAGCGCTCGCCGAGGAGGTACTCGACGCCCGTCGCGCGGGCATGCTCGTCGAAAAGCACGCGTGTCGCGAGCGCGTGTTGGCGCACGACGAGTTGGTCGGGACAAGCCGCCGCGACGCGACGAATCAGTTCACGGCTCCCGGCGCGGCGCACGCCGTCGGTCGTCATGGGCGTCATGCAGATCCCGGTCGCGCTGTCCGTGACGAACGACCAGTCGTTGGGATCGATGCCCTGCCGCACGCGTCCGAGAAACCGGTCCAGGCGGCCCTGAAACGGCCCGAGCAACGCAGCGACGGATTCCCACACCAGGGTCTGGACGTTCGGATCGCGAGCGGCGAGCAACGGGTCGGCGACGTGGGTCGGCAGCCAGCCGCAGAAACCGCGCCGTTGCGCCGCAACGCGCACGCGGTAGCCACAACGCTCGATGCGCTCGAAGAACCCGCGCATGCTGTCGCTGCGCCAAGTCGGATCCCCCGTCAGCGCAGCGATGTGATCCCAGTCGCTGTTGTGCGGATAGACCAGGATCATCGCGTTGTGCGCGGTGCATCCCCCGATGGTCGAGCAGCGCGGATAGAGCACCCCGTCGTGCTCCGGCAGATACTTGCAGTCGCGCGCCTGCTGGGTGGGATCGGCGTAGTGGCGCACGTAGAAGTTCCAGGTGTAGCGCTCGTCCTCGGAGGCGAGCGCATGGAACGCCGGCACGTCGTAGACGAGCGAGTCTTCGTCGCCGCCGGCTTCGAGGAGCAACACGCGGAATCCCGCGAGCGCCAGGTTGCAGGCGAGTGGACCGCCGCCGGCTCCCGATCCGACCACGACGTAATCGAACGAGCCGTCGTCCGGTGGCTGGCGGCATTGCGCAGCGATCGACGTGCGCGGGCGCAGGAGCGTCGCGCAGCCGCTGGCAAGTGCTCCGGCGGAGAGCGCGATCAATCCCGCACACCAACGCATGAAGCGCCGGCGCGCGAGCGGGATTGCGCCGTTTCTGCTCACTGCAGCGTCCCGGTTCCACGCGCTGTCATGGGCGCGTGCGCCTCGACGTCAAATCGTCTTCAGATAGCTGATCAGCGCGTTCTTGTCGGCGTCGCTCAGTCCCGGCTCCTCGGCGAAATAGTCCGTGCCGAAGTAGTGGCCGCGGTTGACGACGAAATCCTTGCACTTGCTCACGTCGAGAAAATACTTGACCAGGGGCTCGAACAGCGCCTTGCGTGCCTGCTCGTCGGCCTCGCCGCGGGGCATCGACTTGAATACCTGCACCGCGTGAGCGGCGAGCGCCAGCACGCCAGCCCGCTGCTCGAGGTCGACATTGGAGATCAGGTTGATCGGCGTGCCGGCGGGGATCGGGCCCAGTTCGATGCCGCCGTCCTTGAACAGCCATGGTTGCACCGAGCCAAGAGGGCCGGAGAACTGCTGCAGCCAGTCGGGCAGGTATCCCTTCGGCACCCGTAGATAGGTCTCCCGCGGCGTGACGTCGACCTTGCCGTGAAGCGTCTTGCCCGAGGCGGTAACGTAGACCAGGTTGCCTTCCCGCGTCTGAGGCCACAGCAGCTCGCGGATGGCGCCGTCGAACGACGTCATGCGGTCGGCGACCGATCCCCTCTCACGAAAATACTTTTCGCCCAGCGAATTGTTGAGCAGAAATGGCGCCGTCGACCATAGGCTGATCAGCGACGGCGGGCGGATGTAGCCTCGTCCACCGGCCGGCATCGAGAAGGACGACGGTGCGCCGGTGTAGGGATCGTGCACCGTGATCGTGCCCACGGAAGGCAGGTTCTTATAGCTGTCGGACGAGAAGTTGTCCCAGATGTCGTCCTTCAGCGCGTTGGTCGCGAGCGCCGAGCACGCGTTGGTCTCGGTGAGCGTGACCGGAACGCGAAGTTCCGTCGAGAAGTAGTTGTCCGTTGCGAAGTCGGCCGCGAGCGCCATCTGGGTCATGGCGGTGCGGAATTCGCCGGTCTTGGTCCAGCGCCAGTAGTCGTTCCAGCAATCGAGGTAGCCTTCCGCCGAGCAACGATCGGCCGCGAAAAAGCGGAGCGCCTGCTCGGGAAGCTTGCTCGAGTGGCATCGCGCGCAGCGCTCCGCGAACACTGTCTTGCCGCGGTTGATGTCCTCCGGCGACGCGTTGAGATAGCCGGCGCCGCCGGGCGCATCCTTCAGCAGATCGGGCTTGGCGGTGGCGAGGAAGAACAGCGCGACGTTGGCCGTCTGCGCTTCGGTGGCCTTCCAGTAGCTCGAGTTGCGGTCGGCGACCTCGATCTTGAATGGCGTGAAGTGCTTGCCTCCGACGAACGGCTCGAAGTGGGTGAGCCACTCCTCGCTGAAGAGACCGATGTTGACGTACACGCGGTTGAGCGCGCCGAGCGGACCGACCGAATCGGAACCGTCCTTCAGCACACGCGGTGTCCATACCGTGTCCGGCGCCTGGTAGAACTGCGTGAGGAGGCTGTCCTTGGGCACGTATTGGGTCAGCTGCGCGTTGTACACCGCCCCGCCGGCGAGATGCTCGCGGCCCAGCTTGCGCGCGATGGCCATCCGCGCGCCCAGGCTGTAGATCGCGTTCATGGTGCGCGGATTGTTGATGTAGTCGGTCGATACGAACGATGTGTCGAGCGCGCCCGGCCGCGAAGTGTGGAACAGCTGATAGGCGAAGCTCTTCTCGTCCGTGTCCCAAACGAAGATCCGGTCCACCCAGAAGTACTGCGCACCCGGGTTCGAATTGAGGTTCTCCCACTTCGGATGCTCCGGATCGGCCGGCGGATTCGTCGGATTCGGCCCCACGTGGCAGAAGCCGCAGGACATGCCGACCCGGTACGGCTTCACGAGATTCTTGTCGTTGTAGTACGTCGGGTCGGTGTAGTAGCGCTCCGGATCCCAGCGCTTCGCCGCGGCCTCGTCGAACTTCGGATTCGGGAAGAGGCGCAACCCCACGACGCCGGTGGCATAGCCGTAGGAGGAACCGACCGGAACGGTCGTGCCACGCGCACCGATGCGCACGCCCTTGTACTTCGTCTCGTCTTCGAAGGGATCGGTCTTGCAGTCGGGTCCTCTCGTGTCGAGCCACAGGCCGAAGCGGTCCTCGCGTCCTCGTGTGGCCTTTTGGAAGCATGGCTCGTTCACGAGGCCGTACCAGTGCCATCGATCGTCGCGGTTGTGCTTGAGGCTCGGATGGTTCGACAGGATCTTCAGGAAGTCCAGCAGGCCGGTGCTCTTCACCGACAGCACGTCCCACAGTTGATCGTTGCCACCGGTCCAGACGATCCAGTTGTTCCGGCCGATGACAACCGCTTTCTTCGCCTGCTCGGGGGTGATGCCGGGAACGTAGCGGTCGAGCGCCGCTGCGAGCTCCTGCGGCCGCTTGGTCGCCCCATAGTCCATGTCCTGGAAGAGATCGTCGTCGTCCGCCGCCGGGAACGACTCCGGCGAGCGTCCCGCGCACATCGCTTCGTCCAGCATGTGCCCCGAACCCTGTCCGCCGCAGGTCGCCTGCATCGGCAGCGTGGAGCAGCACGCGAGCGACAGAACGGCAACCGTCGCGAAGCCCAGCATCGATCGAAGCGATTTCATTGCCGCTGCTCCCTGATGACGTCGAAATGTGATCTACAATGGACCGTCGCCGCTGCGGTGGTCCGCGATGCGCCAACGGAGAGCAGTTCGCGTTGTGCCGAAAGTCGGGCGCTGCACGGCGATCCCGTCCTTTCCTGCGTGCGAGGCTTGCCATGACCTATGACGTCAAGCAGTTGCTCAGCATGTCCCAGGCCCAGCTCGATGACTTGTTCGCCAGCAGTCCCGCGGGCGACATCCCGAGCGGTGAGGCGGATGGCACTGCGATCATCGCGCCCGGCACCCAGTACACGGCCGACATCGCCAAGGCCATCAACCTGTTCGGGTGGCAGGGCAAGGTGTTCGATGCGCAAGGCAAGACCCTGAAGAACCGGATCCTCATATCCGGTATCGAGGCGATCGTCGCCGAGGTGTACAAGGCGCCCAGCTGGGTCGATGGCAAGGAATGCATCGTCCTCGACTACTCGAAGACCTCGGTGGTCGCGCAGCGCATCCGCGACGAGATCCGGCAGATAGCGCCCGGCACGTATCTGGGCGTCGTCTTCTGGGGCAAGAAGCGGTTGATCGACTTCGCGCTGCACTTCTGAGCGGCCTGCGGCGTCCACCTCTGCGGTCGGCGCCGCGTCGGCCCGCGTTGCGCCGTGCGCGCGGATGCTCATGCGCTCCCCACGGCGGCGAAGTAGCGCATCGCCCGGAGACCGGGCAGGAAGAAGTACGCGCCACCGCGCACGGTCACGAATTGCGGGATGCCGCTGACGCGCTGGCGCATGCCGTTCTCGTTCGGCACGGTGAACGTGTTCGCGCCCGACGCGGTCGCCACGTGATTCCCGATGAGCGGGTCGTTCTCCCCCGGCAGCCCGGAGAAGCGGTCGTTCATCGCCCATGCGTTCTGCACGAACTCGAACTGCCTCGAGATGTTCGCGTTGAGGCACACGAAGTGCAGCCCGCGCTCGACACGTTCGCCCGCATCGCCGCCGGCACCGATCTCCTCGGGTGACAGTGCACGCTCGTATTCGCGCCCGCGGCGCAGGATCCGGTGGAAACGCACCGAGGACGTGAGGTCGTCGCGAAATCCGGTGCGGCCGAAGCCCAGCGCAGCGAACAGACGGCCGACCCATCCGGGATGGCCGACGTAATCGGCGTTGCGCGGATTCGCGCGGCGGATGTGCGCTCCGATCGGGCAGGTGGCGCCGAGCGGATCGTCGTCGAAGTCGAAGTCGTTCTGCGACGCCGACGGTGCCGTTGTCACGAGCGGATCGCCCGCCTTGGTGCGGCCGACCATGACCGACCCGAGCCGCTCGGCGAGCGCGCGGTCGCCCTTCGCCTGGTCCTCCAGGAAGCGCCAGAAGCCGGCGACGTCCTGGCGCAGCTGTCGCATCACGAGATACGTGCCGTTGCGCCCGAGGTCCTTGCGCCGCGGCGCATCGAGCGCGGACGGCAGCGTGCGGGTCGCAGGACCCGGATCCAGCAGCGGACGCTCGGTGTACTTGCCGTATTCGTTCGGATAGCCGAGCACGAACTCGCCCAGCGCGGCACGATTGTCATAGCCGATGCGCGATGCCGCCGCGTCGGTGCGCAGGGCCCAATCGATCTCCGGCTGGCTGATTCCGTCCTTGAAGCCGAACGGCTCGTTGTCATCGAGATCGGTCGTAGTCAGGCGCCGGATCTCCTCGAAGCCGTCCATCCACGCAACGTCCTCCACGATGCGTTGCATGAAGGACTGCAGCTTGCCCGGGCGGGCGAAGAACATCACGAGAACGTGCGGCGTCGTGCCGGGATTGCCGCCCCAGGTCCACCGGCCCGGCTCGTCGGGACCGACATCTCCCAGGCGGCGCGACCGGCTGGGCTCGTTCACGCCCGACACGAACTCGTGCGAGAAGCCGTTGATGACCGCGACCGGAACGCCGAGCGCGGACAGGCCCTGCGCGGTGAATGCGACCTGCAGCGCGGTGTCCGGCGCATCCGGGCACAGCACGGCGCTCGTCAGTCGCGCCGATCCGAGCCAGGCCCTGGCCGCGGCCGCGTTGCGCACGCGCAGCAGCACGTAGGTCGCTTCGCGAAGGTCGCGATAACCGAAACGCAGCAGTCCCTGCGTGTCCTCGTCATCGATCACGGTTCGAGTCACAGGAGCCCCACCCATTCGCGCGCCCGCGCTTCGCTCAGCATCGCGCGTTCGAAGCCTTCGCGAATCCTGCCGTTGCGCTCGAGGTCGACGGCACTGAGCTTCGGATACGCCGAGAACCACACCTGCGTCGGAAGCTGATGACGCCGCAGATATTCCTTGAACTTGCGCTCGTCCTTGCAGCCGTCGGCGATCAGCCAGTTGGTCGTCGGATAGCCAATGGCATTGCTGAAGACGACGTTGAGCCCGAAGCCGACCTTGTTGATGAAGTCGTCCATGTAGCTTTCGAGGCTGCCGTCGTAGTTGCTCATGAACGCCATGCGGCGTCCCGGATCGATCCATACCCAGCGCGCGAAGTGGATGCTCCGCACGCGCGCGAGACGCCCGCGGGTGTACCAGTGGCGGGCCACGTAGTCGATGATGATGAGCACGAAGCCGAGGATCGTCGCGCGGAACCATCCCGGCTTGGCGGCGCCGAGCGCGCTGAACTGGTTCATGACGGCGTGGTCCTCGATGAGCGCCAGGGCGTCGGAGTGCGACTGCTCGACACGAAAACACATCTCGGGATCGAGTTTTTCGCGCCGACGGAGAAGCCACACCGCGACAGGCGAGACGACGAGCAGCGCCAGCCCGAAGACCAGGATCACGAGGCCCATCGCGACGAGGTGCGCGAGGTTGGCGAGCCACCACCGGAACGGCGTGGGCGCCTCCGGCGTCAGCCGCGGGCCCTGTTCGGCCACGTACCTCCGCAGCTGCGCATGCACTTGTTGCGGCGACAGGGTGGCGAGATTCGAACCTTCGCTGTCGAGGTAACGCTCGAGCGCCTCGCGCAGCGCCGCCTCCTCTCGTACGCGGCGCACGGTCCGGCCGCGCCAGTTCACGTACTGCGCCGACGCGCTGCGGCTGTGCTCTCGCATCCACCGCAGCAGGTCCGTATCCGCGGTGAAGCCTTCGCAGCAGCCGAAGATGCGGCGCAAGCCTCCATCGGTCCGCGCCGCCAGCGCCTTCAGGAAGTCTTCGGCGTCACCGTCGACATCGCCCAGGAAGGCGAGATAGAGCGGATAGCTCGGCCGCGGAAGCCCGAAGGCCCGCGCGTCGAGGAGCGTCTGGTCGTCGACGATCAGCAGGCGCGCGAAGTGCAACGTGTCGAAGACCTCGAACGGCAGCAGCTCGTTGGCCGGGTTCGCTTGCCCCGGCGCGCCGTTCATCGACTGCAGCAGGTCGCGCAGCTCCCGCTCTCGCTGCCTGTCGATCGGTGCCAGCACCATGAACGTCGATTGCGGCGTCATGCGGGCTCGTCGAACACCTCGTCCCCGTTCGGCTCGTAACGCGGCACGTTGTTCATGTCGTGACGCATTTGCGAAAGCTCCCAGTACATGCGCTTGCGCGCCCGGCTCTGGTTGCCGAGCGGGCGATGCTCGGCGATGCAGTGCCACGGGTTGTAGGAGAGCTTCCGCGCGAACGCGAGCTGGGCCGGCGAATCGAATTGCTGGCGGGGAAGCCGCAGCGTCGCGACCGAGATGCGCGGCGACAGCCGCTCGGGCCACAACACGGCGTTGTTCTCGATCGGCATGAGATGCGGGTCGGTCTGCACCTGCACGCGAAAGTCGAGCTCCACGTCGCCCGCAGTCAGCGCCGCGACCATCGCGTCGCGGTAATAGTCGTCGGGTGGCCGCAAAGGCAGCCGCGGAACGGGCGTGCGGCGCTTGGAGATCGGCCATACGGAGTACTGCATCGCCTGCCCCGCGCCGAGCAGATACGGGACGCAGCTGAAGTACGGTGCCTCGAACGGGCTGCTCTGCGTCTTGAGGAACAGCGACTGCATGACCAGGTCGAGCACGTGCGAGCGATGCAGGTTGATGAAATAGAAGATCGGCGCGTTCTGCACGCTCGCCTTCTGCAGCTGGGCGTTGGCTTTCACGTCCGGCGTCACGAACGTCGGCGGGGACACGCCGAACATGTCCTGCGTGAACTTCTCGTCGTCCATCAGCTTCGGACCCGGCACGCCCATCAGCTTGATGCTGATGCTCATGAAGCCGACGTCGTCGATATCCGGCGTGATGTAGGGGCCGGGGCCGGAGAACCGCACCCATGCGCGGAAGGTATGCGGTTCGGCGAAGATGCCGCGCCGCAGATGCGCCGGCAGGTCGTCGTGCACGACGAACTCACCGCGGACGATGCCGTGCGTCTTGGTGTTCCCGCCGCGCTCGAACTTGCCCGGCTTCCACAAACCGCTCATCTGCTGGCGGAACGTGTCGATGATCGACTGGACCCACGCCTCCTCGTCGGGAATCGGTCGCTCCTCCGCGAGCGCGAAGTGCTCGTCCACGCGCCGGCTGTTGATGAGGGCGGTCACCAGGCGCGCGAGCGGCTCCTGCAGCAACGCGTCGAACGGCCGCCGGAAGAAGGGATCGAAGCGACGCTCGATCTGCATGATCTTCACGGAGGCGTCGGCGATGATGTCGCGAAGCCGCGAGCCGGTGTTGGCACGAGGCACAGGCCGATCCGGATTCAGGACCGGCACGGGTGCCATGTGAACGCCGGCCGCCGCTTGCCCCTGATGCTGCGGCGTAACGTCGGCCGCGATGTCGTGCGGCGCTGGCGCCTGCGGTGTGCTCATCCGAGCCGCCTCTTGCGGCAAGACGTAGGCCTTCGCGGCCGCTACGAGCAGCGCCGTCGTATGAAGCACCCAGTCGACGCGCCGCTTCGGCCATCGATCCCAGCCATCGGGCAGGCGCTTGTCGATGAACATGCGTCGAACATCGGCCAGCGGCAGCGTCGGGTCGTGATCGAGCGCGTCGGCGCCGGGTCGATTCGCGAAGAACGCAAACAGCAGCCCGAATTCGCCTGCCGACCCGACGAGGTTGTCTTCGCCGAGCAGCCGGGTGAGCTTCTCCTCGATTTCCCGGTGGGCGTCGCTTCCGGGCTGCGACGCATGGAGCTGCCGCATGAGCAATGGACCGGCTTCCGAAGCAAACGAGGCGGCGTCACGAGCGAGCAGCAGCGCCGTGCGGGGACCGAAAACCTTCGCGCGTGGATCCCGCCGCAGGTTCTCCGCGATGAAGCTCCCCACCGCCGAGCGGCTGAGCCAACCGTCGCGTGCACGGGCCGCGAGCCGCTCGAACTCTGCTTCGCTGACACGGCCGGACCCGCGCGCGGCAGCATCGCTTTCCAGGATCCCGCTATGCCCTGGATGCGAGCCCTGCGAGCCGGGGAAATCGAGCGAGAACAGGCCCGCCGGAACCAGCGCGTCGAGCGCGCCGTCGGCACCGCGCATTCGCGCATGATTGCCGCTCGCGAAGAACGCCAGCAGGTCACCGAGATCGCCTCCGCCGCTGTTGCCGAGCGAACGCACGTCGTCGATCGCAGCGAGCGGTTCCTCGGTGCCGCCGCGTATCGGCAGCAGCCCGCTCGCAACGGCGGACCCGATGAAGGGGCACGTAGCCTTGCTCGATACGATGGCGTTTCGCGCTTCGTCCGTGAGCGCGAGGAAATCCGAGCGAATCGCCGCTTCGCCCAGGCGAGGCTGGCTTTCGGGCTCGACGTTGACGTTGACGTCACTCATCGCTTCCTCCCAGAAGGCGATGCCGCGAGCGACAGCGGCGCGCCACCGCGCCGGGCTGCATCGGCCGGAATGCGGTCGACAGTTGGTAGTAAACAGAACTGCCGGCTGGCCGTCAACGACTTCCGTCGCCGCACATTCGCATTGACGCTGGGCGACCAACGGCCGCCTTGGCCCTTGGCGAGGCTCGGTGTCTGCTACGAAGTCAGGGCCAGCAAGCGGTCACCGGATACCTAGGCCACCGTTGCCGCAGCCCTACCCTAGTTCGCCTCGAGCGGACCTTCGCCGGGCGGTCGCAGGCAGGAAGGCAAAGCGTCGTAGTGCAGCGCATCGAAGCCCGTCGCCGCCGGCTGTCGATCGGCGTCGAGCGTTGCGGCGTGATCGATCATCGCGCGGAGGTCCGCGCTTTCGCGCCACGCATCCGGCGCGATGCCATGCTGCGCCAGCGACGTTGGCGGGGGCATCGGCGTCTTGGCGTGTGCGTCGAATGCGCCGCGCCACATCGAAAGACGCGCATGGATGCGCGGCGCGCATTGCGCGATCCGCTCGCGCACCGACGCAGCGTCGCCCCAGAGGAAGTTCGCTGGTGCACGCTCGTCGCTCGCGTGACACGTCGCGCAGTGGCGATAGAAAGGCGCAAGCGAGGCATCGGCTGAAGTCGAGATCGAACGCACATGATCCGCGACCGGTGCCGCGAACCGCGCGCTTGCCCCGCAACAGTCCGCCGGCCCGTTCGGCGCGAGCCGGGACACCAGCGCAGTCATCAATGGCCCGCGCCGGAAGGTCGGCGCCGCGAAGCCGTCGAAGCGGCCATCGAGGCCGTCCCGCAGCATTGCGTCGACGGCGCGGTCGAGGCGCGCCGAATCGTCGACGGTCGCAATCTCGATCTCCCCCGACGCGCCGCGCCAGCTGAACGTAATGCGCTCGATTGCATCGCCGCTCGCGTCGCGCGCCGCGAGCCTGCCTCGCTTCGGCTCGCCGGACACGCGCCCCCGTTCCTCCGCGCGTGCATCGGAGACGGTCCCGTCGAGGAGCACCGCGCCACGATGCCATTGCACATGCCGGAGCACGACATCCACGCGTCCGTCGAAGACCTCGACACCGGCATCGATCGTCACGTTCGCCGGGACGTCTCGCCGGTCCGCGCAATCGAAATCGATCCGCGTGCGCGAGTCCGCCGTGACGGCCTGACGCACCTCGCACGCCGCAGGGATCGACGCTCGCCCCGCCGATTCGCTCGACCGTGAAGCGATCAACGCCTGGTCGAGGCGCTCGATGTCGGCATCGGAGACGAATTCGGCCAGACCCTCAACGGCGCGCGTCACGATCGTCCCGTCGCGCGTCGACCACACTTGCGACGGCGGACGCGGCAGAAGTGGATCGAAAGCCGCCTCGACAGTCGTCGGCGAAGCGCTTTCGAGCGGATTGCGGTTCGGGATGTCCGGTTCCGGGATCGCGAGCCCGTGCGGCCACCGCATGCGCGCGGTCGCGTCGAGCGTGGCGAGCGGCGAAGTCGCGAAGTACGGCCGGGTGCGTCCTGCAAGCCGAAACGCGACCAGCGCGCGAAAGAGCGCGGCCCGACAGCGCTGCGCGGCGCTGGCATCGTCGCCGCAGCCGTCGCGCCACGCCATTTGCGCGGCGCCCAGCGCATTCGCCCGGTGGACAGACTCCGAGAAGTCATCGGCCACGTCGACACCACTCGCGAGGTCCACGCCGAAACGCTCGCCGGCTTGCGCCCGCAATCTCGCCGCAATGTGCGGATTGGCCGACGTTTCATCCCATGTCGGGCGCGAGAAGATCGGTCCTCCGTTCTGGTGGCAGCTCGTGCAAAGCGCACGATTGGCGTAGACGACACGCGGAAGGTGGCCGGCGGCATAGTCGCGAACCAGCTGGAATTCGAACCGTCCGGCGGCGTCGTTGTAACTGATCACCTCGATCTGGTCGGCACGCTCCTGGTAGGCGAGGTACAGCCGATCCTTGAGCAGAAGCGGCGACGTGGCGCGCGGCCCGCCGTCGATGGCGACGACGACCCGCGGAAACTCGAAATACCGCGGCGCGGCGGCCGACCGCTGCAACGACCGTCCCAGCGGGATGAGGAGCCGCTTCAGCGGCGGTTGAGGCGAGGCCGGCTGGAGCTCAGCGTCGATACGCGCGATCAACGCCGCGAAGGGATACGGCACCAGCGACTCGCCGGTTTCCGAGGCCACGACCTCGTCGAACAACGATCGCCCCGCCGGCGGCAGGGTCGGTCCCGGCACGCCGGCGTCGAACACGAGCACCGGCCGCATGTGCTCATCCGTTGCGCGAGCGTAGCCGCCGACGAGCCATGCCACGCCCGCGAGGAGCAGCGCTGCAAGGACGGGCGACGAGCGCATGCGCGAGATCAACGAAGCAACGCGGCGCGACGTTGCTGCGTGCCGGCCCAGCACGCTTCCTCGCCCGCTGCATCCGCCGCGATGCGCTCGCCGTATCCGCGCGCGGCCCGCTTGTCGTACAACGCGAAATTGAGGACGAACACCCGATCGGCGTAGGCACGGCCCAGGTAGAAACCCGGCCGCACCATGCGCATTTCCTCGCGCAGGTTGAGTCCACGCCGCCCCACGAGGTAATCGGGCCATTCCTGGTAATCCGCGACGTCGTCTGCAAACGCGTAGTCGGCGATGATGGACTCGCGCCGCGCGTCGAGCAGGCTTTGCCCGCAGTACACCTTGGCGGGGAACAGGAGTCCGCTCGTTTGCCCATGGATCGAGACCGGCTTTGCCTGCGCGGCGGTCGGGGCCAGCTTGCGCAACAGCGCCGGATCGTCGATGCGATTGCGCAGCACGCGGTGCTCGCGATCGAAGACCTTTCCTCGCCACAGGATCTGCGTGACATCGGTCAGCGCCAGCCCCTTCAGCTCGAGTGCCGTTGCGCCGAACGGTCCCGCCAGTCGGGCAAGGCGCTCATCGCCTGCTGTGCCCCGCGGCACGAGCACCTTGCCCTCGAATTCACCGTCCGGCATGGCGCCGGCAGTCAGGCGCGCGTAGACCTGATCGAGCTGCTCCTGGTCGAGATCGGCGAGGGTCTCGGGCGTGATCTGCAGGCGATCCGCCGGCGACAGCGGAAAGCGATATTCGACGTCGTCGAAGTCGGGCTTGCTCGCATAGCCGCTGCCGTACGGCGCGAAGCGGATCGGCGGGACCTCGGGCGTGGTGCAGCCGATGAGCCCGTCGATCACCAGCAGGGACACCACAATCCAACGCCCTTGCACTGCTGTCCTGCGGCGCGCGTGCGGCATCACAGCGTTGCCAGGAATGCGGTCAACGCGTTCTTGTCCGATTCGGACAGATCCTCGCCGAATCGATGGCCCTGGTTCTCGATTGTCTCGGTGCACGTTTCATAGCGACGGGACAGGAAGTCGCGGTCTTGCGTGAACAGGTCGGCGAAGCGCTGCGGATCGGCGAGCAGTCGCTCGGCGATCGAGCGCAGCGCGGGAATCGCGTCGCCCTTGCCCGCTTTCTCCAGCACGCCGGGGTCCTGCTCGGCCAGGAAGAGGTCGTCGATCAGCAGCTTGTGTTCGAGTCCGTTCAGAAAGCCCGCCGGAATCCCGGCCGGCAGCGTCACGCGGCCCGCGCGCCCGAGCGGCGTCTCCTCGTGACCGTCCCAGGAGCGGACTCCGATGTCGATGATGACGGGCTCCGTGGTGAGCGTCGTCTTCATGCCCCGTTCGCTGGGATGCAGCAGGTCGTGCATCGAGCGCTTGTACAACGCGTAGCGGCCTTCGACGCTGGGGTCGTACCGCATGCAAGCGGGTTGCTCCGCCAGGAGATTGCCTGCGCCGTCGACGTAGCGCGACCGAAAGAAGTCGTTGCGGCCGTTTGCGGGCTTTCCGCAGAGCTCGGGGCCTATGGCGTTGTTGTGCATGAAGGGCGCGGTCGCCCACGCGTTGATCAACGAAGGGTTACGGTAATAGCCGCGACCTTCATCCTTCAGCTCGTCGCGCTCGGGAATGTCCGGCACGATCGGCCGGCCCCGCAGCGCCGCGGAACCGTAGTCCATGTACAGGTGCCCCGCCACGTTGTTCGAATGCAGCGACCGGCAGCGGAACGTCCCGACCTCCGTGGCGGGGATCGCCTGGTCGTTGCCGAGGAAATCGGCGCGCAGCTGGCGGGGATGGTCCGCGACCGTCGCGGCGAAGTCGCGGCTGGCGAACGGACCGCCGCTGCTTTCGTCGATGCTCGAATGGCAGCGCGCGCATCGCTGCGCGAACACGGCGCGCCCGCGCGCGACGGCACCTCGGCCGAATTCGGTCTCCAGGTCGCGGACGAGATCGTTTCGCGTGTAGGGCGCCGGCGCGGGCCGGCCTTCGGCACGCGCGCTTGCCTGGCGCGCGCGGTCGCGCGCGACATACAGGTCGGTTGCGTCGCTCTCGGCCGAGAACAGGAAATCGAGCACGTTACCGAGCCGATCCTCGATCGCCCGGAAGTTCGGGCAGTCGCGCCGGCATGCGCCGATCACAACCGGTGTCTGCCCGAAGCCGCGGTGGTCGGGATCCAGCTCGCGAAAGTCGGTCAGGTGGTTCGCCCAGCATTGCTCGGCGCAGGATCCGATATTGAGGTAGACGCGCTGAATCGCCTCCCGCGCACCGATCGAATCCTCGCCTCCCTTCAGCATGTGGTGCACGCCAGGCAGCGTCATTCGCGCGCCGCCAACGTACACCGACGTCGTGTCGTCGCTGCGCGTTTCGTGTCGCCAGCATTTGCCGTCCCGTCCGGGCTCGCACCAGCAGCGCGCCTCGTCGGCGTTCGCGGCGCAGGTGTCGGTCTTGCGCCATTTGCTGATCGCCTCGCCACTGAATGTCGGTCGCTGCGACAGGTTGATGAGGGCGTTGATCGTGCCGGGATTGTTCACCTGATCGTGTGCCACCGCCGAGGTATCCGTCACGCCGGGCCGCGGGTGCGCGAACATCTGCCACTCGAGGCTCGACGTCGGCATGCCGGAACCGAGCACCTCCGTGATGTGCGAATACTGATTGCCGATCAGCCCTCGAATATCGGCCCACTCAGGATGCGCCGGATTCTCGGGTGGATGCGCCGGATCGAACCCGATATGGCAGGCGCCGCACGTCAGTCCGATCAGGAACGGCGGCTCGTACGATGCGTCGGCGAGTCGGCTCGCGCGCGCATCCGATGGAACACCGGTTTTTTTCATGAGCGTGCTTGAAAAGCCCTCCCAGCTCGCCAGGGTTCCGTTGAGCGCTCGCCACCGTGCGATGTCGAACCGCGGGTTGGGGAACTTGCGAAAGCCGAGCGCGCCGGTCGACGTACCGAACGCGAGGTCGCAAGCCGATTGACGTTGATCCGTTGTTCCGCGTGCGCTGTGCGGATCATCGGGATCGAGCGGCGCGTCGTGCAATGCGCACGCCGGATCGACGTAGCCCGGCTTGCCGACGTACTTCAGCAGGACGTCGTCGCCGGGACACCAGTCGAATCCGAATGTGTCTTCGGGTGTTTTCGCCGGACAGTTCGGGTCGCCGGGCCTGCAGCACGCCGGATCGTTGATGATGCCCCACGCGTAGAAACGATCGTCGCGCTCATCGGTGCGCAACACGCGGAACCAGTCGATGAGCACGCCGATGCGCTGCGGGAACGTATACGCGTGGAAGCGCGCGTTGCCGGCGGTAGCCTTGAACCAGATGAGCCGGCCCACGCACTCCGACGCGCTCAGTCCTTCGCGCCGACATGCCTCGCGGTATGGCGCGTCCTGGTCGATGATCGACGGCTCGGGAAGGACACGCGCCACGCTGGGACGTCCGGGACTTTGCGCGACGGCCGACTGCGCCATGAGCGGCTGATCACCGGCTGCCAGCACGACGCCCGCGGTGGCGACGCCACCGAGCACCGCCGCGCCGACCACAAGCAATGCGAGCCGCATGTCTCCCGCGCCGCCGGTTGGCCGCAGCAAGTACGACTGCGGAGTTTGGCGGCACCTTTTCGTCTGCGCGCATGATGATCCATGCCTCGGCAAAAATCGAGGCCGGGCGCCGATGGCGGGCGGGTCATCGGCAGCGATTGCTGCAGCCGGCAACGCTGCGAGGCATGTCGAGCATCCTGCGGCACGGCCATCGTGACGAAGTACGTGGTCCACGGACGTACTGCCGCGCGATGCCTGAATTTATTCTTGCGACGGCTTGACTCGAGCTTGCCTCGGCGTATGCTGTCTGTACGTTACAGGTGGGTTCGACACGGTCTCGGCCGCACGCTCGGGCGCGCAGTTGTATTGCGTTGCGTCCCGCGACCGTGGAAGGCGCGCTTTTGCAACTGGCGGCAGCCCAGTTTCACTGCAAAGGGAGAGCGACCTTGTTAGCCAATGTCCCCACGCTGGATGTCACTCAGGCAACGCTCCAGACCATCGACGTCGGACAGGTGACGGTCGGACCGATCACCGTCGGTTCCCTCGTCCTGAACAATGCGGACGTCGCCATTACGTCGGGACACGCCGTCCTGACGAACGTGAGCGTCACGATCAGCATACAGCTGTCGGTGGAGTGGCATGTTCACGTCGGGCTGCCGGACTGGATTCCCGACATCGATATCGGCGACACCTACAATCTCGGCACCTTCAGCTTCGGCCCGGTCACTGTCGGCAATGTCACGATACCGGCGCTGAACAACGTGCGCCTGAATGTTCCGACCGTCACTGCGCAACTCGCGCCCATTTCGGCGTCCCTCTCGGGCCTGAAGCTGAAGAACGTCGCGGCGGACAAGATCCACGCCGCCGACGTTGCGCTGCCGACTGCCGGTTTCACGATTTCCGGCTTGACGATCGGATCGCTCCAGGGAACGGGCATCGGCGTTCCCGCGGCGAAGATCAACCAGGCTACGATCGATCGCGTGCATGGCGACCCGATCCAGATTCCGTCGTTCGCGCTCAGCGATCTGAAGCTTCCCTCCGCGCAAATCCCGGCGATCAGCAGCTCGGCTGCGTTCGACATACCGGCTCAGCTGGCGACGCGATCACCGGGCTTCGACGCCGGGATCCTGAGGTTGTTCGTGCACATCACGCCCTCGGCGCTGTCGCACATCGACCGTCTGGAGATCACCAACGCGAGTGGCACCGCGAGCGTCGGACAAGTCGTGCTGCACGATGTGACGCTTCCCTATGACGCCTTGCACCTGACGTTGTCGCAGATCGGCATCAATACCGTCGCGATTCCTGCGCTCAGCGTTTCGTGAGGAGTGACAGAAGATGGCCACCGATCCCAATTCTCCCGACGTCATCATGGTTCCGGTCACCCGACACGACGTGGTCGTCAAGCTGGAAGACATCATGACGCCGCTCACCCAGACCGGCGATCACCTCATCCGGGCGCGCGTGAGCACGGCCGCGGACCCGCAGGTCGCGAAGCTCCTTCTGAAGTTCACCGACCTCGTCCGGCAGCTCAAGGACGTGGTCGACGAGATCAACAAGATCGACCCGAACCTCTTCGCTTCGAAGCGCGGACCGCCGCCCCCCTGACGGATTGCACGTTCAGTCAGCGCGAGGAGTCAACGCATCACTCCCTCGGCGCCTGGACGAGCCCTGCTCCCGCGTTCGCTGCGTCTTCGGGGTTGGCCAGCCGGGCCAGCGTGGCCGATCCGACGAGCTTTCCCTCGACCTGCTGGATGCGCGGCCGGGGATTCATCTTGCGAATCTGCTCGAGCCAGAGCGCTGCGACACCGGCGACGTGCGGGGTCGCCATGCTCGTGCCGCTCATCACCGCGGTGCCACCGCCCGCCTTCGCGGATCCGATCGCTACCCCGGGCGCCGCGAGGACCGGCAGCGCATTGGAGAAAGTCGCCACGCCCACGCGCAAGTCGGCGCCGTCGAGCTTCTGAAGTGCGCCGACCGATATGAATCCGTCTGCTGCAGCAGGCGGCGCGGTGGCGATCTCGTACTTCGGACGCTCGCTCTCGTTGCCGGCAGCGGCAATGACGATGGCGTCTTCGAACATCGAGCTGTGTGCCCGCACCAGCTGCGCGACCGCGTCGAACAATCGAACGTTCTCGCGATAGGCGGACAGCGCCTGCGACGTCGCAGGCTCGATGTCCAGTCCTTCGTGGTCCACGAGGTAACGAACGAGTCCCGGGAAGTCGAGTCCGATCGACATCGACACGACGTTCGCGCCCTCGCGCACGGCCCATAGAATGCCGTCGAGGATCTGCTCGGTGGATCCGCTTCCCTGGGCGTCGAGGACCTTCCCGATCAGTGCCTTCGCAACGCCGGGCGCCACACCGATGCGCACACCGCCCACCTCGCTTCCGAATACCGTGCCGGCGCAATGCGTGCCGTGACCATTCTGGTCCCCATCACCCTGGCCCGTGAAGTCCTTCTGGACGATCGACTTGCCGCGAAACGCTTCGTGGCCCGCATCGATGCCCGTATCGAGGATCGCGACGGTCACGCCGGCTCCCGAGTAGGGGCTGCCGGAAGCACCCACGGCGTCCAAGCCCCACGTCGGCGACGCCGCGGCCGCAGCGGCCTCGGCCGCCATCTGCTTCGGGGCGACCAGCATGACCGGCATCACCGGGGCTGCACGAAGGACCGACGGGTCGCGCCTGGTGTCGAGCACTTCACGCGTGCTCAGCGTGGCGGACTCCATCTTGACTTCGACGCCCTGCAGCGCTTCGATTCTCGGTGTGGCTTGCGCACCCAGAAGCCCGCCCTTGGCACCCGTGGCTTTCAGCACGACATAGCGTTGTCTCGACATTTTCGGCTCCTGAGGATGTCACGTGAAGACGCCGAGCAGCTGTTCTGCACGCTGCGCGAGGTCCGAAAGAACCGTTCGACAGTTCAGCTGCGCTCGTGACGAGATGGATCTGCGGCAGGCGATGGCTGGCCTCATCGGACAGTGGAAGGAACCGCCGCGCTTCCGCGGCCAACGTCGTGACGGTCTGCCCGCTCGCGCCTATTGTGTCGGCACCACGAAGCGGTTCGAAGCGAATATTGCACCTGCCCTGCGTGGCTTCCTCCAGCGCTGCCTGCCGCCGCCCGGGCGTCAGTCGAGCGAGCCCATCAGCTGGAATTTGTGCAGCGCTGCGCTGCCCTTACGATCCCGGAAATCGGTCAGCACCTTGACCTTCAGGTATCGCGCCTTCACCGGGTCGAACTTGAAGGCCTGGAACGGCGCATTCATGATCCGCACGTTCTGTGTCGCGAACTGCCCGATCGTTGAAAAGGTTCCCGTCGCCGATTCGTTGCCCGCCAGCAACTCGAACTGATGCAGATTGGCGTCGCTCGTGTTCGGGATCAGCACGAGGAACGTATCGAACGTCGCAGGCGCCTCGTCCTTGAACGCGAATACCGCTTCGCCGATCCCCGACCAGGCCTGCATGTCCTCGTAGTCATCGATCGACCGCAACCAGATCTTGTCCGGCGCAACGACGACCTGACCACCGTTCTCCTTGGCGAGGAGGTTGATTCGGCGGCTCACCGGTGTCGCGCTCCTGGGCGCCACCACGGGAGGTACCGGCGCCGCATCCGTGGCGATCGCAGGGACAGCGGCCTTCGGCTGGGCTTCTGCCTGGGTTACCGTCGTCGTCGCTGGGCGGTCACGCGGAAGGAGTGCGTAGAACGCTCCGGCGAGCGCGAGGAGCGTCGCCGCGACGATCATCGCGATGTAGCGCCCGCGCGACGAAGCTGCGGAACGGGGCGCCGGGTCGGCGCGCAAACCGCTGGTCGCTGTCTGGTGGACCGCGGCTTGCGATCCGTCGTGCTCGACCAGGCTTCGCACGGAAGCGAGCAGGTTCTGGAATTCCGTGTTCGTCGGGCCCGAATCCCACGCCACGAGATTGGCCGTCTGGATCCGCTTGAACTCCATGGGCAGCCGAACGTCGTCGATCAACGCGGGGACAAGGATCCGGCGTGCGGCGGCGTCGGCCGCTTCGGTCTTGACCCAATTCGAGCTCACGGAAGCGCTCGACCACAACACGACTACGCACTTCGCCTCTTCGAGCGCTTTCTGTATGACGTCGTCGAAGGTCTGGCCCGGTGGAATCTGGCGGTCCCACCACACGGAGTACCCGTGCTCGGTGAGGAGCCTGGCGATGGCCCGCGCCTTGTCACGATCGGCGCTGGCATAGCTGACGAAGACGTCCATGGCTCGTCACCCCCTGCACGCCACGCTGACTGCGGTCCCCGGGGATGTCGACGCTCGACTGCCGACCGCCCACTGAGGCCCCTGCTCTTCCGACGCACGACCCTTGACGCAGCTTGGCGGCGAATTGTCTACTACGAAGTGTACCAACACAGCGCCGCGCGTGCGGAAAAACTTTCCGCGGCTTGACCCCACCGGTTCGACGCTCGATCGCGCTTGTTTCCTGACTCGGTCGCATGGCCGAAGCCAAACGGAACATCGCGATTCCATCGAGCCTGTGTTTACAGGGGAGATCATGGAACCGAGCGCCTTTCTGAGCTATACGCACGACGATGACAGCGACGGCTCGATCAGGGCGTTTAAGGAAAGACTCGAGATCGGCGCCAAGTTGATTCTCGGCAAGCCGTTCAAGATCTTCTTCGATCGCGACGACATCGCGTGGGGGGCCAGCTGGGACGCGTCGATCAAGAACTCGCTCAACGACACGACGTTCCTGATCCCAATCATCACGCCCAGCTACTTCAACAGCGCGCCCTGCCGCGACGAGTTGCGTACCTTCTTGGAACGTGAAGGATCGTTGAAGAAAACGCTTGTTCTCGCGGTGCATTACATCGATGTACCCGAGCTCGATTCGAAGACGCAGCCCGCCGATGATCTGATTGCGGCAGTCTGGAAGCGTCAATGGGTGGATTGGCGGCATCTTCGCGAGGCGTCACTCAACCCCCAGAAAAAGCAGGCGTACACCGACCTCGCCAAGAAGATCCGGCGAGCGATCCCAACGGTCACGGGCGCGAACGGCGTGGATGCCGCCTCGACACCTCCGCCGACGGCTGCCGCCGCTGCCGCGGCCGCCAGGAAGTATGCATGCCTGATCGGCTGCGGCACGTTCGATGCCACCATGAACCTCGAGGCGACCGCAACGCCCAAGCAGAACGTCGCCGATCTCGAGCAAGCCCTTTCGGCGCTACCGGGAGCGCCATTCCAGACCACGACGCTAGTTGATCCCGTCTCCGACGACGTGCGCACTGCCCTTCAGCGCGTTGCTCAGGGCGCCACTGCCGACGATTTCGTGCTGATCTACTACACGGGTGTCGCGAGCGTGAGCGCCGAAGATGGCGTTTGCCTCGTTGCCACCAACAGCAAGCCGACCCTGCTCGAATCGGCCGCAGTACCGCTGTCGTGGGTGAGGAGAAGGATCACCGACACGATCGCCGCGCGCAACGTCGTCGTGGTTCTCGATTGCGGCTATCGCGCGTTGCCGGCCGGGCAGCACACGAGCATTGCGGACGCGCTGCAATCGGACCTCGGCAAGGGAAAGGGGAAATGCCTGATCACCGCGTCAACGGCGATCGACACGAATCCAGAGCAACTAGGCGAGCGCAACAGCCCGTTCACGAAGTGGCTGGTGAAGGGCCTCACGAGCTGGCAGGCCGATCAGAACCAGGATGGCGTGATCACGCTCGACGAAATCTATTCATACGTGACGAGCGAAGCGAATGCCGATGTCTTGGCGCTCAAGCCCAAGAAATGGGATTTCGAGCTCGCCGAGCCTGGTCGCATCGAGATCGGACGGAGGGCCAAGAAGGCCACGGCAGCCAATCCCAGCCGTCAAACGGTCGAAAAATTTCCGCAGCTGGAGGAGATCAAGGTCGCATATTCGGTGAAAAGATTGATTCCATTCCTAGGAGACGGCATTTATGGCAGTGGTCCGCTGAGTGCATTCGCGCTGCTCGGTGGCATGGCCGAGCGCAGTCAGATCGAGCTCACCAGCGACCTGTCGATCGCGACGGCCGCCGAGTATCTTCAGGTGCAGCTCTCGACCGGGCGCGGTGACGAGTCAGAGAAGCAGGCGCGCGCCGACTTTCTCGCCGATTTTCTGGAGATACTCCAGCAACAGAGCAAATCTCCCGATGTCCTGCGCAGGGCCGTCCACGACGTCGTAATCACCAAGATGACAGCGCCATGGATGATGGTGTCCGCCACGTACGACGACGTGCTCGAGCGACGGCTTGCCCAGGCCGGTCAGCCCTTTGTCGTGCTCTCGCACGTTTTGCGGGCCGAGCAGCCCGAGCTTCGCGGCAAGATCCTGGTCCGGCGACACGGCCAGGCCGACGCAGACAGCAAGTGGGAGATCAGCGCTGCGGACAACATTCTCCTGCAGGACCTCGCCTCCGATGGCAGTTACCGCGTCATCTACAAGGTGCTCGGTTCGCCTTTCCTCAATCAGGTGCCCGATCCTGAGCTCGGCATCGATACCGTCGTCGTGACTGAATCCGATCACACGCTGTTCCTGTCCTATCTCGACAACGAGAGAACCAAGGTTCCAGCAATGTTCGCCAAGCCGTTCAAGATTGGCGCCATGCTCTTCCTCGGCTACAACCTCGACGTCTGGCACTACCGTCTGGTGGCACGGGTGTTCGGAAAGGCGCCGGGAAAGGCGTACGCGGTACGCCAGCCGACCTCGGCCATCGAGTGGCGTTTCTGGCGAGCGCTCGGCGTCGACGTGATGCCGACGGATCCCGAGACGTTCGCGGCAACGCTCCTCGTCTGACGGTACCAGCATGGGCAGCCCGGCGATGACCCAGGGAGGCGAAATGGAATCCGCAGCATTGCTCGAGCCGTACATCGGACTGCGCCCGTACGACCGCAAAGAACGCGCCCTGTTCTTCGGTCGCGAACGTGACGAGCAGCTGCTCCAGAACAAGATCTACTCTGCCCCTCTCACGATTCTCTATGCGCCGTCGGGCGTCGGCAAGACGTCCTTGCTCAAGACTCTGCTGATCCCCGGTCTCGTCGACCAGGGCGACGATGTGCTGTACGTCGACCAATGGCGTCCTGAAGATGCGTACGCTACGTTGACCGATTGCGTCGCCCGTCACGTCGCCTCGCGCCCGGATGGCACCGGAAGGTCGTGCGAGGGTCTCGAGGGTCTCGTGGGTCTCGTGCGCAGCCACGTGCAGCGCATCTCGCCGGCCGCGTTCGTCATGGTGCTGGACCAATTCGAGCAAGTGCTCGTCGACAGTCAGCCACCCGAAGACATGGGTCATGACCTCGCGATGCTGCTCAGCACCAAGCTGGATCTCCACATCGTCCTCTCGCTGCGCGAGGAATTCCTCGCCCGCCTGCAGGTTTTGCGTCAATACATCACCACGCTCTTCAGCTCGACGTATCGTCTCGAGCACCTGCACGACGACGGCGCCCGGCAGGCGATCGAAGGACCCGGCAAGGCGTTTACGCCCGCGTTCACGGTCGATCCTGTTCTCACCGACACCTTGATCAATGACCTTGCCGCGGAACACCTGTCCGCGGGCGCGGTGTCGAACTTTCACCACGACGAAGGAATCGATCTACCCGTCATGCAGATCGTGTGCCAGCAGCTGTGGCGGGCGTCCGACCACCAGCACCTGACGCCGGCGCTGTACATCGAGATGGACCGGCGCGACGGGATCATCAAGAAATACCTGGACACGATCACCGAGGGGTTGTCGCTCGCGGAGCGCGAGGAAGCCGCTGAAGTGATCGATTGGCTCGCGCCGGCGAGCGGTATCAAAATGTCGTATCCGCTCGACATCCTGGAAAAGAACACAGGTCTTCCTCAATCGAAGATCGAGGCGATCCTTCACCATTGGGAGGAGAAGCGTGTCATCCGGGAGCGCGATGTCGGCAATGCCAAGACGTACGAGCTCTATCACGATGCGTTCATCAAGGTCATTCGACCGTGGTCGAACCAGATTCTCAAGGAGAAACGAGAGCGAATCGAGCGACTGGAAGCGGACGAGCGCACGGCGAAAGAGCGCGACGAAGCCGCCAAGCGTACGCGAAGATGGATATGGTCGACCGCGGCCGCCGGCTTGGTTTGCGTCGTGCTGGTCGTGCTTCTCCTTCAATCGAGCGAGCAGGAGCATCGCAGCGATCGCGCCCGTACGCTTTCCCTGATCGCGGCGCGTGGAAGTGAGAACCCTACGGCCGCGACGGCGGCACTGCGCGAAGTCATCGACGAGACGTTGTCGCGCCCATGGTGGGAGCGCGGGCTGTCATGGTTGATGGGCGGCGAAGACCTTCCTTACGACCTGTTGGTGCTATCGACTGCACCCGTGCGCGACTCGATGACGTACCAACTGCGGCTGGACGTCGGCAAGCGATTGCTCGGCGCTTCATTCGTGCCCGCGCTTGGCAAGATCGTCGGCGTGGCAAGCGACTGGACGGCAACCGTTTGGGATCTTTCGGGGACGCAAGTCGCCACGTTCAAGGGGAATAAAGAAGTCGGCGACGTGACGTTCCTCTCGGTGAGTCCCGATCTGGCATCGGCACTGGTGCGATACGCCTCCGGCCAAGTGAATCTGATCGCCCCCGATGGAACAGTGCAAGGCAAATTTGCCGAAGACGTCGCCTCCATCAACGCGGTAGCGTTCAGTGCGAATGGCCAGCTGATAGTGGTCGCATCCGACGACGGAGCGTCGTTGTGGAACCGCGACGGCTCGTTGGTGGCACGGCTGTTTCACGGAACATCCGCAGTTCACGCCGTCTTCAGCCGTGACGGAAGCAAGGTTGCAACCGCCGATGGCAACGGCACCATAGCAGTGTGGAACAGCGACGGCGGCATGGCATGGTCGCGGGGGGCGGCTGCTCCAGACCCAGGGCCCCTGAAGTCACAGGAACAGGTGTTTCGCAGCGCCAGCTATGTCGCGTTCAGTCGCGACGGCGAAATGCTAGCTAGCGCGTCACTGAACGGGACTGCGACGGATCGCCCGTCGCACCAACCGGCGGCGGGGGCTGATAAATGAAGCTGGTGTACCGGCTTACGGCCGCGGTGTTCATTGTCTGGCTGCAAACAGCAGAAG
>Ga0207674_10000231_pt1 | contig 69498 bp, 105 predicted proteins | sample KBSCornC72_FD_184303 | JGI IMG/M metagenome (GOLD analysis project Ga0207674, IMG submission 184303) | Corn rhizosphere microbial communities from Kellogg Biological Station, Michigan, USA - KBS Corn C7-2 (SPAdes) (version 2) | ecosystem: Host-associated > Plants > Roots > Rhizosphere > Soil ...
GTGAACTACGATGTGTCCATGTACCGATTGCGTTGATTTGTCCATGGATAGACTTAGTCCTTTCGTTATAAGCGAATATCCACTCGTCTAATGTGGTTAACCGCCTCGTAAGTAGAATGTGCCTAACGAGTTTCTGCGCTGCGGCAGGAGCGGTTGGAGGTAAAGTGGCGAGGTTATCTTCTGAGATTGTCCAACCGAACTTCTTGTAGTTTTCGAGTTTCTCGTAGTCTTTGTCTCGTTCAGCTTTAATGTGACCTTTGGTTTTCTCAAAGGGTTTCCATCCGAACTCATTTAGTCTCTCTATACACTGCTTGGGGGATGCTGGATTGAAAGGCTCAAAATCAATACGGCTAAAAGTAGCTCCAACGCTGTATCCATGTTCTTCAATTGTCTTTTCTGTGGTATCTAACCATCTAAAATCTACTGCTGAGATAGCACCTTTGACCGTTGGTCTAGGTAATACTTCTCTAATAAGGTAACTTCTAGGAGGAAATGCCTCTTGTATTTCTTTATCGAGTACATCCCTAAGTTCTGAAATCTCTTTGTGTAACTTCTTGGCGTTCTCAATATTGAAGCCAAAACCATTGTAATGCATTTCAGTGCAGATAATCGCTGCACGATGTTCATTGACCATACTAGCTTTAAGACTAGGATCGTCGATAAACCTCTTTAAGAATAAATAAATTCTCTCGGTGAGTTCAACGTCGTTCTTACAATACTCAACCATTTCTGGTGTAAGGTGAGTAAACTGTTTAAAGTCTCCTTTGGGAAACTCTAGGCGTTCACCCCATGCCTCTAACCCATGAAGATTGTAATCCCAAGAGTTAACCAAGCGAGAAACAACAAGAGTATCAACAACTTTCTCAGGGTCTAAACCACTCTTACAGAGGCGATTAAGTACAGGCAAATCATACCAAAGGATATTATGCCCAATAAGAAAACTACCTTTGAGATACTCATTTAACTCCTTCGGATCAAGGTCAGGTCGTTCCCATGTTTTAACTTCTTTAGTTTTAATGTCTTTCGTTATACACACCCAAACTACTGTTGGGTTTAAACTATCACATTCAATATCTACTACTAAAAATTTTATCTTTAACTCCTATCTCCATCGACAGACGGAACTTTGGATTTGTTTATACATTAATTATATACCTTTTGTACATGTATGTCAACTAAAAAATGCATGTACTAAATTTCTTCTAGTTTCCAACCTCTCTTTTCACAATAAGTTTTAATACCGTTTAAGCTCATTTTGCGAAAGTAGTTAATGATAGGAGCACAATGGATAATAACTCCATCATCTCTTAGAGTAAAGGCTGCTACAAAGTGTGAAGCTTCTACACGGTACAGTTTTTCATTTGTACTCATTCCATTAACGAGGCAAATAACCTCGTCCTTCTTCCATTTCTAAAACACGTGCCCAACTGCCTTCCTCCTGTTTAAAAGACTTCTGCCAGTTATCAGCTTCCTCTTTAGAAAAGAAAACACGAACTGGATGAGAACAACTATCCCAACCTTCGTATTCGTAGTAACAAACGAAGACTTTCATATCCCACCTTCTTCGTCGAGTATCTGAGGCCAGGTTTTAATCCATTCTTGCCATCTAGCCATACAGAAGTCTACTGAACCTCTATCGTCTGCTTCTTCACAATACTTAAGAGATTCTTTGAGTTCTTTCATAAACTCTTCTGCTGAAGGAAGTTTCATTTAAGCCTCCCAATATGGTTCACAGAACATAATATTTGGTCCTACTGGAATAGGAAATTGTGGTGCGTAGTGTTGCTGGTGTTTCCACTGTTGGCATTCTTCTTTGGTTAAGTCAGGTTTCTCGATATGTTGACCTGTACCTAATAAAATCACTACACACATCCATTTCATCTACTTATACCCTAATTTCTTAAGGCGTTCAAATTCTCTCTTATTCCATTCTTCATCTCTTTGTTTTTGTAACTCTTCCTTTCTCTCTCTATTTTCTTTTTCTAGGAGAGTTTCAGGAGTGGAATACGTTAACTTAACATAATAAGAATCCCACTCAGAATCATACTCAAGTGTGAAATCTTTATATGTCATACCTGTGTTCTGCTCGATAATGCCATCAGCAAAATCAATAACTGATTGGAGTGAGGCGTAATCGATACGATGCTCACGAAGTGTCTTCTTCATTAGAATGTCTTTCTTTCGACCATATAGGGGTGCTACAGAGGTTTCTCGTATTGTCTAGGGGAACATACTCGTATTAAGCTCCTGAGCCTCTGGTGGCCCTAGGAGGACGTATTTGTCGAGATCTATATCTTCTACTAACTCTAGAAATGCATTGTATGGCATATAAGCTCCTAGTCTAAAGCAGTTAGGGTGTCCTTCATCCACTGATGAGTTTCTCTCGTTGTCCTCAAACGATTGATTGTGGATGTAGATATACATTCCTTGTTTGGCTACTACAATTTTACCTACAGCTGGCAAAGCTGCCTTCTTAAGGCGATAGACACCATTGGGTATTTTGTTTAACGGAACAAAGGATTGTGTCATTACTTCCGTTAAATCCTCTCGTTGTTGTGCTCTACGCATTGCTTCACCAGCTATAGACATTTTCGTTACCTTCATGCAGCCTGCTGAATAGGCATCTTGATTTCGTCCTCTGCGCTCATCGCACGGAGTTTATGCGTCATCATGTCGAGAATTGCTTTACCACAAGGACCAGAGGAACCACCAAGGCGAACCTTCTGAGCATTGAGGTTCATAATTCTACGAACGACTGGATCAGCGTGTTCCTTGTCTCTCGTGATATGGATCATTGTATTAGCAACATTCTCAATGTTACGAGAACCCCTAGTACGACCCTCATCGTTAGTATGAGAAATCATGATCAAACAAAAACGCAGCTCTTTAGCTAACAACTTTAGCTTCTGACTTAAACGATCTAACTTCAATCGTTCATCCTCTTTTTCAATTCCCGTTGCAAGCCAGGTAATATGGTCGAGAAAAATAACTTCACATCCTGCAGCACTGACGAGGAAACGGATATTGTCAAGTAATGCGTTCTCGTCTTCGAGGTCGAAAGCCTGGTACAAGTGAACGCGACTATCATCGTTGCCGACTGCTGCTTTATATCCTCCCAGGATGTCACTAGTCGACAATCCACAATCTGGAAGTACTGCGGGGACACCAAGTTCGTATCCTGCAATAGCTTTAACAGTTGTTCCATTATCTTCCTCCATGTGGAGAATACCCAACTTGAGTTGAGTAGTCTTCAACAGATGATGTTCGATTGCTCGAAAGACTTCTGTCTTACCGATACCTGTTGGACCCTTGAGGACTACAACTTCACCACGATGTAATCCATAGGTTGCTGCTTGAAGACCGGGAAAAGGATACGTACCGATCTGATCTTCTTTACTGTCTTGCAGTGCAACTTCAATTTCAGCAAAGGTACTAATGATGTTATCTGGAGAATAACGCTTGGAATTACTCCACGTCTTCTCTAGAGCTTCTACTTCGTCGTTCTGGAAGTAGTCGTTTGCATCTTTGTATTTCGTGAACTTAACATGATAAACACGATTAAAGTCAAAAAGTGATGCGACCTCTCTTGCAGCAGATTGGCCAACATCGTCATTATCAAAACAAATATAGATTTTATCAAAGGAGTTAATGTAATCGTAATCGAGTACACAGTCACGTTTAGCAAAGGGACCACTCGTGACTGAAACTCCAGCGGTCCTGCATCTAGTCGCCTCATAAACCGAAGCGGCATCAAATTCACCTTCACAAATGGTGATACTGTCTTTACTCCCAGGGTCGAACTTGTCTTTACCAAACAACCCTGGGTTCTTCATTGGTCCTTCGGATCGAAACTTCTTCTCCGAAAGTGATCTAATCTTGAAACCACCAGAAGGATACGGAAAACCTACTTCCTCTGGTTCATCATCAAGAAGCTTCGTCTTGATATCGTAGAACTGCATAGTCCTTTCAGAAATACCTCTATGGGAGATATATCTAAAGGTCTCTTTTTTCTCTGTTTCCATTTTGTCCTTTGACTGATGAAATAAATTACAACTAAAACAAAAACCAGAACCATCTTTGTTCTCCGCGTAGGCGTCACTTGATTGACCACAAGGACATGGTTGATGTATTGATTTAAAACCTTTCATTTATCCATTCTTAAAAAGAGAGATAGCTTTGGCCTAGAAACCAACAAACAAATAAGAAAAAACCTACACCAAATACCCATGGTGCTTCAACTATAAGAAGTTGAATAACAATAGAACTCCCAAACAGAATTACTAATATAAGAGCTCCAATTCCTGTTGCTTTAAGAATTTCTATCACGTCTCTGTTCCTCATCATGCTTGCAAGCACAGTAGTCACTGTGACATTCACACTGCTCTTCTTCCTCTTGAAATGCAGCGACTACAAGAAGTGCAATAAAACAAGCCACTGCACCAGCAAAGAAAGTCCAAACATAGTAGTCCATCATGGTCTCCATCCTTTATTTTCTTTTGCCAAATCAACCCAATAACTAACCATCAAAGTCTCTCTTACGTTTCCCCTTAGACCTGTTAGTTCTACACCGATAGGAACCTCATAAATGTAGGAGTAATCCGTGAAGTAATGGACGCTTCCATTTCCATACTCCATAAAGTACCCACTATCAGAAATAAATTTCCATGCTTCTCTTTCAGTTAAGAAAATAGCACCGGGTGCAGGAGCATCATAATCGTATAGGTCTCCATTAGTAACAATATAAAGGTTCACCAGTACAACTCCTCTACATGAAACCATCCATCGCCATAACGATGGTTTAGTTTCAATGCCTTTGCTTCTGCCTTCTTTTTCTGTTGATTGAAGTAGTAGTAACACGGTTGACCATAACCATTGATGATCACGTAGGAGTTATTACCGATCCAATCATCAAACCAATCAATTAACTTATTCATGGATTATAGTCTTCCATTCTTCAAAAGAAACTGTACCAAGTTTTCTATCTCTGTTTTTTATTACTGAAACAGTCCCGTCTTCTTCAAGGATGCCAATGTGTTTCATACAAGCCTTTAACGAGTGGGATAACCTACTTGTTAGGAGTACGTTATAAACACTTCGTGTCATGAGAAGGTAATTCACAGGTCACTCCTTTCCAAAATGAGCTGCAAGTGTGTATTCTCTTTGATCTCAATACCAAGTTCTTCTTTGATCTTATCCTTGATATAGTCTAGTTGGTAGTGTTTCATCCAGATTGTGTTGTACCTTTTGATATCCGTTATTTCCATGATATCTTCAAGTACAGTGATGTAGTTCTCCTTGAGTTCTCTCTCCCAATTCTCTCGATAGTGATACTTCAACAAGAAGTGATAGAAGTGGATACCACTGAAGAGCCCACCCCAATATTTCGTGAAGTCATCAAGCATCTGAGGATCACCATACTCCCAGAGCTTACGGACATCATCACGAGCTACAATAGGCATAACTGCATGAGCAGCCCTTTGAGTGATACACATGTCTCTAATGGCGATATAGTGAAACCCAGTTCTAAGAGCAAATTCCCAGAACCTCGCACGATCGTCATTCTTCAGATATGTGTTAATCTCATGAATAACTGAAGACAGGATCAGACAACACTTATGGTCATCATCCATTGCCTCAATGCATTGCTCTAAGATAAACTCCCAATCGGAAGAGAACACTGCATTAGGTAACTCCATGCCCATAGCATCTTCGATCATATCCGCATTAGCATCAAACCCAAAGAACTTAGCATCAGGGTAGATTTCAGAGAGATAATAGATCATCGAGCCATCAGCACAACCAAAGTCAAAGAAGACTTTAGCGTCTTTAATCACTTTCGTGAAATAGAGTTTGTCCTTCATCCCCAAGTGCATCTTGTGATTGTAATTCTCCAAGTTCACTATCGGGACTTCCGTTATCGTTGGCGAAGTCTCTAAGCCAGCCATAGATGTCATCCTGGTTTTCGTAATCGAGTTTGAGTTCTTCGACACTCTCTTTGCATTCTTTGCAGAGCGAGTAATGTTCATTCGTCGGGTCGGGATAGAAACCATCTTCACAGAAATCTCCTGCATTTGTTTCTATCTCTTTGTCATCCACTTTATTGCAAATAACGCATCTAAACTTCTCGGACATTCGCCCTGTTCCTTACTATAGAGTTCTTTTACTCATAGAGTACTAACTCTAAGAGTATAACTATTAGGTTATTAAGTAATATTACTCATAGAGTTATAACCCCTATAGTAAGATAATCTTTACTACAGAGTTATAACTCATAGAGTATAAAACCTATAGATATTAATTATATATGATTTATAACTATTTGTCAAGTGTAAAATATGGTTGGTAATCAGTGGATGTCATCGTTGGATAGAAGTGTGTCCCTATGACCCATTAAGTACTCGTATTTAGCCTCTTCAGATACTGGTTCAGCAGCCATTCTCAAGACTTTATCCATTGCTGCCTTCCTACGTCTGAAAGCAGTTCCAGGCTCTTGGTCAGCCCCTACAATTGAGCTAGGAGTGATGTAGTCGTAGAAGTCCATTCCACTGATCTTTCTCCTACTTGGGTACTGACAAGAAGGATAAGTACTCATGTCCTTGTCCTTCCAGTAGTCATCGATAGCGACGTAGATGAACGCCTCTGTCCATGGCATACCCTTGTAGTATAACCCATCTGAAGGGGATTGGTCTTCAACAGAAATCTTGACTTTAATTCGTCTAGCCTTCTGACCAAGACAGAACTGACGATCCATCAAATGGATTATCTCAGCATTTACGTAGTAAAGTTCACCACGCATACGCTGTCTGATCACCTCTGACGCACCAACAACGAATACTACCGGATGGAGAGCATAATGTCTCTTGAGGATATAATGGGGAGACATCGTGTGTGCCGCTCCACAGTACTCAGCCCCATCCAATAATCTATGGTTTGACCCACCATCTTTCTCTGTAGTCAATGCAAGATAAGGGATACGAGTATACCACTTGAGTTCATGAAAGTCCGGTGTGATATCTCCCCTATCGTACAGAGGACCATAGATAGAACCTTGGTAATCAGGAAGGTTCTCACCCTTCGGTCTAGCACTAACAATAGAAGCCATGTCATTCAACCTCTGCAAAGTTGTCAGGTAACTTATCAACAGTGATATTGCCGTTCTTGAAATCTGCAATAAGTTTGCTTGCCTTTGCGAGTTTCGCCATCATCTTTTCATTCTTTTCACCAATTCTCTTCATAGCGTCTGTAGCATAGAAGAGTAAGCAAGGAAGGTCTTGAGGTTCAGACCTACGAATGAAATCTTCCCACTCAATATGAGTGACATTCGCGAGTTCCTGCCAACCATTGTCGTTGTAGATATCCCAATCTTCCAACAGATGTAACATCGCCTCAGACAATTGGAACTTGTTCTTGAATGGCATGGAGATCAGCGGCGATAGCTCTTTCGTAGAAGCTCTCGCGGTGGGAACACGAACGACTGAATTATTCTTCGCACGCGCCTCTTCCTCTCTTTTCTTCCTTTCCGCATCCAACCTCTCCTTTTCAGGACCACGCTGAACGGTGTTCCAATAATCATCGTTAGACGACTTGAAAGGTTGTCCTTGATCGAACGTCTTAGTGGACCAAGCTGCAGGAGAGAAGAAGTAAGGTTCCTGATCCGACGAGATAAGAAGACCTCTATTGTTCGACCCCGGCCAGAACTTCTCCAAGATGTCTCTGACATACGGGTCTTCAAGATCAGCGATACCCCTTGTGCCCACTAAACGAGTGAGCATAGGTGTTAGCTGAAGTTCAGCATACCTACGGCTGTCAGATGCCCCCTGTAACGCCTCTGGATCGGTCTGCTGGCCCCTCCAAGCCTGCATGGTACCATTGTGCATGAAATACAACGAACGCTTCTTGGTGGACAGCACAGGGAACGGCTGGGTATTCGCCTCGTTAATTTCTCCTTCAGTTCTATGACGAAGATGAACAAAACGTTCAACATCCTCGTTATCCTTCAAAATCTTATAGATTTCTTGAGGATCACAAATCTTATCGTCAGAGTCCGAACAGCCCTTACGAACCTCAAGCTTTCCATTGGCCTTGAGGATAATGCCGTAACTATGCCAATTGTTGAACACACACGTCTCCAACTTCTCGTAAGGCAGAGTATAACCCGGCTGTTGAATAAAGATATTGCACATTACTTCGTTTCTTCCTTGCGCTCTAAAGACTTTTCCCAATCATCGTACGTTTTATATTCAGCTTTCGTATCTTTTTCCGTCCTAATGAGAGCCTTTGACCAGAGTTCAACAATATTGTCTGTTTTCGATGAACGAAAGTAATCAACCTGCTTCCAACCATTGGTCCGGAGGATAGACTTCTCCTTTTCGTTGGTAGAAATGACAGTGCATAAAGCAAAATCATAACCGAACTTGCGAGCTGTGGTCAGTCTCTGTTCGTGTGCTACTTTACCACACCCTTTACCCCTGTTGTCTTTTGGTGTCCACACGTTGTGAAACACAGCAATCTGGTCACAGCCAGGTAACGAAGTGATCTCTGACACCACTCCTCCAACATTGTATCTCATTGTGCTAAAGCCCTAGCATAGTTCTGAACGGTAGTACCCGTAAGACCAGGTGCAGTATTAACCTCCAACACAAATGCCTTAACTCCCTTGCGCTTATCGTTATAAACGATGTCAACGGCACCGAAGTCAAGACCAGAATGTCTAATGGCCTCAATGGCGGCAGCTCTGACTTCATCTGGAGGGCGAATGTTTTCCCTCTGATAGATGAAACCATTTGCAAGGTTTCTGATCTTCCAGTTGATGTCGTCACCACTGTCAGCCTTCTGCTTGGAGAGCACTTTACGCTGTTGGTCAATGATCTCGTTACCCACTACGTGAATACGATATTCTTCCGTCTTCTTTACGTATTCAGTATAAAGTGGAGCACGAACAAACCCATCAGGATGATCACGGTCCATAATAACAATACCGTTACCTGAATGACCATTAAGAACGGTACGAGCAACCACCACTTTGCCTTCTGCGCACCACCGGATGGCTTCTGCTTGGTCAGTCGTCCAGGGAGGAAGAATTTCATTGTTGCGTTCCGACACCTTTCTAAAGAAGTCCAACTTGTTGGAAGCAATTCGGACAACTTCAGGCTTATTAATGATATTGCACTTTGCAACTTCAGGAGAAACTTGAGAAGAACCCCAATTGATCACCCTCTTACGTTGTGATCCAACGAAACGAGAGTTTTCATTCTTGATTTTCGTGATACCCATTGCATCCTTGAGTGCAATAGCACCCTCAGAATGGGCATTCCATGAATAGATATAAGTAGGCATTAGTCATTGTTTCTCCAAGGATCATTTACAACTGGCTGGTTTACCACACCACCAAGAATGTCACCGCGTGCTTGACGAACAGGTATAGGACGAGCAGCTGCTCTTAAAGCTAAGTCTCTGATACGCTGCTCTTCCGCTTCCCAAGGGCGAATTGCTGCATCACCATCGTCGAACTCAGCCTGAGGAATTTCTACATCGCCACCTTGACGAAGCACGGCGAGTTGTTCAATACCGCGCAGCTCTTCGAAAGGACGATTGTATAACTGTCGGGCAATTGTGTCCAAGTCGGAAGACTTTACCTTCTTTGGTTTTTGGACAGCATCCAACTTGTCCCAACCCTTTGAGTCAGGAACTGATAACGCAATGTTAGCCGCATACCAGAAGTTATTCTCGATAAGTTTCGCTTCATCGTCAAACTTTAAGTTCTTTCTATACTTGCCAAAGATGTCCGTGAGTAGCTCTACACCCTTGTCTTTGTAATTGTTGATGATATCCCCTGGATACATCTTGTCCTGACGAGAGAACTTGACAATCTCATGGAGAATACCAACCCAATCTTCAATTTCCTTGATATCAGTCGTTCCTCTGAACGATCTTACTTCAAGAGAACCAAAGTTAGACAACGAATGAAGGTTCAACGCAGCATACTTAGTCAACTCACGGTCAAAGAGCATGTGTTGATAGTTCGGTTGTGATTTACCTTTCACTGTCGAAAGGTTCTTCAACATGTTAACAATGTTCTTGTAAGTCTCTTCTGCGTCACACATAGGAAGACAAAACATGTTACCATTGCGTCCCTCACCTGAATACTTGATGAGTAGATTTTCAACGAGAGCGTATGTCGTTAAGAAGTTACCAAACGAAGGGAAACTCTCATTGAGCATGTTCACATGGACATGAACACTCGTTGTAATCGAATTTTTCTTGAAGTTAGCGTGAACTAACTTAGACTTGAACTCCTCAAGTGCCTGAGGGATCACATCGAAGTCCAGTGGTTGACGGAGTACGTACTCACGACCAAACCCACGGAGAGAACCATCTGCGTGAATATCCCAAAAGGCGAACTCGGGGATACGATACTCTGCATCGCTCTCCGTTTCGATCTCAAGACCGAACAAACCCTTATGTTTAGTAAAGGTTCGCCCAGTCTTTTCTAAAGCATCACAAATCGACATTTCACTGAATATCCCAGGCTAATTCATGGGAAAGATAACGAGACACAATCCAACCCATGGCGTTGTTAGGAACTCTTACGAGCATTTCGTCAGGTGCGATCCACCCAACCCAACTGTCCTTGAAATACACATTGATGTTACCCATTGCATTAATGGACAAAGCAATGTTTCTAGAGACAGCCTTTTGACAAATGATGTCTGCCTCTTTGAGGTTTACTACAGAAGTCTTGGAGTAAATACCCCTTAACTCCTTGATGGCGGAGTCGAGTGAAGGGTAGATTCCTTCAACCATGTCTGCAAACTCTTTGGTGAAGAAGATGTTATCGACGTACTTCGCCCTACCCCCTCCATTACCCGTTGCAGACGAAATCCTGAGCGACCTTCCTTCGACACCTTGCTTTGTTCTCCTTGCAGGAATACGAGAGACGTAGACGACTTCTTTGCTATCCTTCTGGTTCATATAACCCAGAGGAAGGCTTGAAATGTCAAACTCTTCATCAGTTGACTTAATACGGAATTTGGCCTCCGCATTGGAACCCGCTCTGCAATCGTACAGATCGAGTTGTCCTTGCCTGTCCCTTACTCGAACGTAAACTGGCGCACCCTTGTAACGACAAATAGTGCCATCGAGTTTCTGAGTAAGATCAACATCAGGAATTGTGCAGCGCATTGGCTTCAATATCCTCCATTCTCGAAATGATTGAACGATACATCATTCTACGGTCGTCTTCCTTTTCCACCCAGCGGGAGGAAGGGCTTCTAAGCTCAACTCCGTAGGTCTTAGGGCGAAACGAACTTTCTCCTCCGTAGTACCTGATGCGCTCGAACTCTTCAGGTGTAACCGGCTTGAAGTACGTCGCATTACGGAAGGACTTAGCGATATGTCTGCAGTCTTCAAAATGTGAAGGGTCAAAGGGATCGGCTCCTTCAGTCCACCCAAGATGCACGTGTCCCGCTGTCGTTCTGAATGGACGATGTTCGAGGTCTCCCGGAGGTGCTTTCTGCATTCCGGTTTCAGCAGAGTAGTCAGGATCGCAGCCAAGGATTTTGCTTTCTACTGGTAAGATGCTGAAGTACAGCGGATCGAACCTAGCGATAGGAATGAAACGGAGCTTAAGGTCTCGATCAACCTTGTGAACCATTTCAGTCATCTGGTTAAGAACAGTAACAATGTTGTTATTGAACTCTTCTTCAGAATTAGCCGGCTCAATATTAAACTCAAGGGCCATACCGTCCACTTGGACAGCGCCCTTATCAACCTTGTGGGGTTCTTTCTTCGTCCCAGGGAACAAACCGTGGGCACTAATGAACTGTGCTCCATCATGAAGAAAAACTTCTGGGTCACAGCCGATAGTAACTTTCATGCTAGTTCAAAGCCTTTCTACTGGTTAAATCGATCTCTAATTGCTTTTCTTTTTGATACTGTAACTCGTAACACTCTGCACAAGTATACACGTTCACAGGTTCTTCGTGACCCTTGTATTGGTCGTAAAGGTCCATTTCTTTCCTACAATTCCTGCAAATCTCAGGAAGAATTTCTCTACCTTTTGGAGTATTCTGCGTCAAGCGCAGAGGGGTCTCATTACTGTTTGACGGATAAGTACCCAAACGAGATTTGTTCCCTATAGGAATAACCTTCGCTCCTGCCGCTGGACCCCATACTGTTCTAGCCTCTAAGTTTGCTTGAAACCCGTAGAGAGGTTGCTTGTCCCAGTCAGGTTCTCTATTAGTTTCAATATCGTCTGGACCAAAACGATACACATAGTCAGGTTCGAACGCAGTGATCTCCTTGAGCTTCACACCATGCCGGGAAGCAGCGAACTGGATCATACGAGCTTCGCTAGCCCAGTAAAACACCTTGCGTTCTTTGTTGATTGCGTAAAACAGTGGTCTAGAAATTTCTCTCGTAAACACAAACTCAAAGTGTTTCTTTTCAAACGCAACTATCGCGTATGCACTCTTAGAAGAGAGACCACGGAGTACATTTTCAATACCACGCTTGTCCATGTCTTCGAACATCATTTCTGAGTCCGTTTTCGTGGAGTCTTTGTATTGATCATCTTTTAGAGTACCATTGTGCATGCCAATGATATTGGTCTTTTCGAAAGGATGTGCGTTCTCTGCGTTCACAGCACCCATCGTTGCTGCTCTCACGTGAAGCGCCATGAACGTATCGTGTGTATCGTTCAGGATTTTGTTGTCAGCTTCCTTTGATGAAGTCTGATTGAACCAAAGAAAATAACCAACTTCGTGTTCATTCTTGAGGATGCGATACCGGCGCTTCTTTCCACTATGGTAACCTTGGAGAACGCCAGTGCCGTCAATCCCCCTTAGGCCCAGAACATAAGCGAGATCGCGCATCATACTTATATCTGATACGTTGATCCCTGGACCCATCATTCCTGCATGACCACACATTCTATGCCTTTCAGTTGAACATTAGGTAGTCGATTAAGTTGAAGAAATAAGCTTGATTGCCACTGTTTTTGTTTTCAGACAACCAGTACTCAGGGTGAGGTTGATAACACAAAGACATCGTTTCCTTGTACCATACAACCTCCGTGTCGTACTTTGGTCTCTTTCTGCTCGCCTTTTTGCTCTCAAACTGTGTTGCACAATGGGCGACTGCGATAACAGTTCCTTCTTTCGAAGGGATCATCATCTGATGGTGTGTACTTGTGACAAAAACAGTCTTCTTTGACAAAAGAAGGTCAAGCATCTGGTGACCACCAGTTAACCCATGGTTGTTAACGTGTTGCCACATAGAACCACCAGACATCACGTTGAGAAACTGTCCACCTCGACAAATACCCACCTTTGGGAGGGATCGGTATTTCTCAAAGATTTCCATTTCTTTGATGTCACGTTTCCAATTGTTGTGGGTTTTCTCATGGGGTTCCTCCTGGTAGAGTTCAGGACTTACATCCTCTCCACCAGTAAAACAAATAAGGTCAGCTTTTGTATCCTTATCGTTCTCATCAACCAACTCCCACCCACGATTGAGAAACATCTTCTGAGTGGCTTGGGTTGGTAGGATGATTTTTACTTTTCTCTTAGTAGTTGACATATTTCTTCCGCGCCGTTCATTAAATCTTCAAGGGTTAACTCGTAGTATTGAGACCAATTTGAGTGTTTGAGCCTGCCCATCTTGCCAATAGCTTCCGCAATCTTATCGTATTGAGGAGGCTCCCAATAGATTTTATCCTCAAGGCAAAACACAGACATAGAGAAACTTGCGTCCATACGCATTTTGCCTTCATTGAAACCTTCAACATCGAACTTCTGTTGAGAAACAATCCAATGGTTGAAGTTACCGACATTACCTTTTCGGATATTTCCTGCCACATCCATACTAAATCTGGATACAATAAAAAGGGCATCACCAGGAGTAAGACCCTTTTCCATCAGTACCTTCCATAGTCTCATATGGGCAGGGAACTCACTGCAAGCCCTCATCGCAATCATCAAACACTTTGTGATGCTCTTGTTGTACTTTTCGATGAAGTCACTCGTTATCAAGAAGCCTGTTTGTTCTCCCTTGGCATTCTTAAAGAATTCAAATCCTTCTTCTGGTAAAATACTCTTGAAGGGACTCAAATCCTTATCCATCAAAAAGTCACACCAAGGCTGTGCGAATTCCTTATTTGACTCTTTGATTGGGCAGCAAGAACCGATAGCCATTGGCTTTCTATAGTTATCAGTCCAATGAGTAAAAACTGGAGCACTACATGGAGCAGCAGTTGACGATCCAATCCTTCCAGTATAACTACCGACAGATATCTGCATACTTGTAGGATACTCAAAAAAGTATGTAGTTCTATCCTGATCAGCTGGCATTAAAACAATTTGGGAATAAAAATTTCTAGCTCTTTGGTAAGCTAGTTCTAATTCTTCAGTCGTTGGTCTCATCGTGAGTGTCTAAAGCTCTTTTAACAATACGATAATTAATTGCTTTTGCTATCTCAGCATCGTTATGCCAGTAAGGATCGTGATTAGGAAGATCAAAATTGAACTCTTCTTTAACCCACTCACGAAGCTTGGTACGTCCCTTTCGACGACCGTCCCCAAGGGTAAGAAAGCTCCTTACAGACTCAACTGTAACCCTCTTAAGGCCAGCTTCTTCGAGTACTTTAAGTCGCTTAAGTCTCTCCTCTTCCTTGGCCTTCGCAGCAGCCTTACGAGCTTCCATTTGCTTACGGACTTGTTCTGCCCTCTTTTCTCTATAAGGAGCAAGACCAACGTTCAGATCATGGTCAGAAGCCGCATAACAACTAAGTGGTTCATCACCATACTTTTCGTCATGTGTAGTAGGTGTTTTCTTGAAGCCAATAGCCTCAAGATATTCTGCTTCCTTATCTTGTTCATCGTTTAAAAGCACTACATTTATACGTGAATAACCGTGGTCAATAATTGCGTAAGCAAAGTCTTCAACGCTTTTGTAGCGAGGATAGCCGTGTGCATAGCCAACGTTATAAAAATTAGCAGATGCACAACAACCAGCAATAGAACCTCTAGATAATGCCATTTTTCCTTTAAATCCTTTAGTTACCTTCTAGCGAAGGGATTAACAATTTCAGTACCAAATATTTCATTAGCAATAGGTTGTAAAATAGGTCTAATGTCTCTGTGAAAATCTCCTATCCACGTAATACACTGATGGTCAGAACGACCTCTTTCTTCGGGAGTACCAAACTTTGATGTTTCTGCCGCCTTCTTGAAACCAGAATTCTCAAACATTTCGACTGCGTGAGTTTCATTATGGTTTGTAACAGCAACAATTGAACCAACAGCAACCCACTGTGCACTTACAGGTGACTTGAGACAATGCACTAAGAGTTGCTGATTAAGTCTCAGGTTCGAGGTAATGTACTGCGAGCTTTCTTTTTGTATTTGGGTACGTAGTTTATGTCTGTTTTCACCCCACATTTCTGTAGAAGACAGATGAGAATTAAGGCTATCCGTGATATGAGCCTGGTAGACTTCCTCGTCTGAATACTTGTTTTTCATTTTTAAACGAAGGGGCTCTCCAGGTACACTTTCTCTGATAACATTACCGTACTGATCGTAGGCATAAACTATGGGAGTATTATACACTCCGAGCAACAATCTGCCACCACAGAACAGAGGAAAAAGACACATGCGCATGATTAACAGGCCCTTATTTTGTCTTCGTCGAACGAAGGGATTTCGAAAATAGTATATTCTTCTTGCTTCATTTCTGGCATCTTACGGTGCTTACACACAGCCGCATGATACGAATTGAATAAACAAGAAACAGCTCGTCGGCCACTGTAGATTTGTTTCAGAGCCTGAACTGCGTGCCAATCGCTACGAGCGATTATCCATTTTTCTGCCGTTGCCATGTTAGTCTTTCACAGTGTATTCAATTTCAATCCAATCAATGATTTCGTAGCAATGTAGCATGTCAAAGTGCTCTTTGTTCACGTAAGACTTGCCACTTATGAAAGGCATTGTGTTTTTAGCAGTTTTATACTTTAAAATAGGTATCCATGCTTTGAGAACAATAGGTTCTTTGTATTCAATCCAATATGTCTTTGCGTCATCTAAACGCAATCTATCTGAGTGAAAGTGTCCATCAGAGCCTACCCACCAGATAAGAACTGTTTGTTGGTGAATTTTAGCTACTGTCCAATGACTAGCAGAGTTTAGTGATGTGTACTCTTTACCTTCAAGGATTTCAGTCATCTTACCACTCTACCCTGCCACAAATGGCATCCATTTTCATTTACACCACATTCGGACATTTCTGTGTAGGGGAAGTGTTTACCTCCCACATACATAGAAACTTCTAGTGGTTCTTCTTGGTTTCCAAGGACATAGGCTTTTACCACCTTTCGATGGTACATATAGCCTTCCCCTTCGAGACGATCCAAACGAGCGAGAGTAGCATCATTGTCGCCAATGTCCCACACCTCTCCTATCGCTTTACTGTTTTCGTCTTCCTTGGCTACAGGAAAGCCATACTGGTAGAGTTTAAACCCCTCGACAACAGCGTCACCTATCTTTCTATGAGCACCTTCTGATAGGATGTAGTTATTGCCGTACCCACTTTTCAGTGTTCCATAAACAAAAACTTTCACAGTTCCCTTCTTTTCCAGTTCACAGTTTGGACATTTAGAGGTTCAAAAATCTCTCCCGTTAAGGTGTAAATTGGCCCATAAGCACCTCTACCACGGGCTTCCGAATGGTGTCCATCTTGAGCCTCCGAGAGTGTATTAAACACACTAAAAATAGAGACATCGTCTCCTATGTATACCATTCTACCGTACTTCATGAGAATAACTCCAACCATTTGACATACAACCAGCATCCAACACCTACAATGGTGCCAATGCCGAGTACACAGATGACACTAGTTGCAAATATGCCACTCATGGTATCCTCTTTGATTTGAAGTGAATTTGGTGCCCACGGTCGGACTCGAACCGACACGCCTTACGACAAGGGATTTTAAGTCCCTCGCGCCTACCAATTACGCCACGTGGGCCGGTTTCTTAATGGTCCGACAACAGACCTGGTTTGTCTATCTCTATTCGTATCCCAAGCCTTTCCCTTTCGGTTTCAAGGCGAGACATGAATTCTTTCGCGTCAATCAAATAGAGACGCGTTCTTGTTCCATTCTTTGCGTTAGAGGTATCACCAGCGTTCAAAAAGCCGAAAGTTTCAAGGAACCCATTGAGTTTATCAACGCCAACCAATGAAGTGGCCATGATTAAACCAAAGTGATCAATCCTAAATCTCTTTAAGACTTGGTATTCACCTGAACTCTGTTGGTTTATCTCAAGGTGTTCAGTGCTAGATTCTGGGTCATGATGCCAGTTAACAGCCTTTACTAATTCACTAACGAAACTAGTGTAGTCTTGGTTCTGTGCTAAACTCAAATGAGAAAAATTACCCATGATGAGAGTGGAGCACATGTACGTATTATGAGCAATACGAAACTGTATACCAAAATTATTGTGATTGGAGGGCATTAGTGTAGTCCCCATGTCGTGTAGACAATAAAAGAAAAGGAGGCTATGAAGATTAGCCAAGCGATAATTCCTTGAACGTTCATCACAGCCTCCTTAGGTTACGCAAGCCTTGGGAGGTATAGGCTCACGTGCAGTCGTCTCTTAAAGTTCTACGTTGAGGTTACCCTTCTTCAGGTAATATTCCTTGCCACCCTGGAGCCATTCCTCCAAGCGTTGCTGATAGTCTGCCTGGTCAACAAACCCACCTGCAACACGAGGAACGTCTCTGTTAGCATTGATGATATCTTCGATACGATCCCAATCGGGTTCAGTATAGGAACCACGCTCAATGGTCTCGTATGGTCTTCCACGTTCAAAGCCGAGCGCAATCAAATGGTGACGCGCTTCCACTCGTACTTCGTTCTTTCGTCTGTGCTGAAGGCCCCAGAACGTGTCCATCGACTCTTTGATGAACTTTTCAGTATTCCCAGCTTCACGAACCTTTATCACCTTCACAGATGGCTCAGGAGGCTTAGGAGGCTCCACGCCCTTGGCGTGCTTCTTGCTATACCAGCATCTTAATGTCCTTGCGTTTGCAAGGTGGTGTCGTTCGGCCAAGCGGACCAACGTGCTCTCATGCGCAAGAGCAGCGATCCTTACGGTAAGAAGTGTCTTTTTCATGTTACTGTTTCCCATGGTTTTGGATCAATTCAGACGCATCACCCTTGAAGTCAATGTCAGGGAGAATTGTCTGAGGTTTGAAGACCACGCGATAGTGATATGTGCTCACATCTGCAGTCTCCATCTGTTCAGCAAAGTAAGTCACGTTGTCAGACAGACCAAGAAAGTTCTTTTTGTATGCGTTTGGTCCCGTCTTGCATGTGACAGTTACTTCACGAGCAGCGTCGTGGTTCCCAAGAGAACACAATCCCTCCATAGAGAGCATGTATTCACCTGTGATACCATTGTAGAATACGATGCGACGTTCAATCTCGAAGTTGTCAGCCGCAGTGGACAGGTTCTTTGATGCAATATCCGCATCGTTACAACCCACAAGAAGAGCACCAATGGTAAACACCATGGCGCAAAAGAGCTTCTTCTTTTTTTCTTTAGAAGACATCATTCCCTCGCGATAGCAACGTAGATTGCAGCAAAGAAAACAACAATCCAACTAACAGGCCAAAAGAAAGCCCACGTGAGGCACCATAAGGGCCTTGCTTGGCCACGAGTTCTACTATCGTCCAACGCAAAAATAGCAAACGACACACAGAACATGACTATGTAGTGCCAAATACCAATTGCGGTTTCCATTTAACCCTCCTACGGTTTGAATTCTATCCAGCAGTAATCACCAATTTTGGAAGAGGTGACTTGCAAACGGGTAGACATACCTGCTGGTGCATATGTCGCATTCAATGTGCTCCTGGTAGGTCAGCTACGCCTACATTTTCCCAGTCGGGTAACTTGTTTCCTTAAAGCCTTTTAGAAGACAGGAGCGTTCGAATAGGCATTCTCTGCTAGCCGGTAGCGCACACATTGAAGGGAAGGGGCAACTACTCTTCTTCCCACTAGCAGAGAATTTGGTGACCACAGCACGCTTCGAACGTGCAACCTACGGCTTAGAAGGCCGTTGCTCTTTCCAGTTGAGCTATGTGGCCTTTACCATTTACACCAAAGTGGTACCGTAGCTACCACGATTAGAATTACAACACATAATCCTATTAAAACAACGCCAATGATCACCATTTTGTGTCCTCGACAGCTTTGCGTAAAGTTTCTTTGAGTAACACAAAGGTATCTTTGGCTTCCTGGCTTTGAACAATGACTTCCGCGCTTTCAGAAGCTGCGATCAAGTACATCGTTTTTGGGCTTGGACACACAACAGCTAACAACAAGAAGAAAAACCAGATACACCAAAAGCGCCATCTAGCAACAATTTTTGCTGCTACTTCATGCGTGTCTCTTTCATAGCTATTAGCGGTCGCGAAGAAACAAAGTGTGGTAAGAGCTAAAGCAATTCCACCAAGTATTGATACAGCAGCACACAAAATACCCAAGTTGTTGAGTACATCTGCACCATATAAAAACCATGAGAGTTTATTCATTGTTCTGAGCCTTCTACGACCTCTGATTGAAGTCGTTTAACTTGCAGCGCACTGTATTTGTGCACACGTAGCCTACGTGGTGTACCAAGTGCTACTGAGGTGAAGTGGATGAGCGAATTGGCATCAAATTGCTCGTTGAGTAGCTTAAAGTTAGCATCATCAACTAGCACAGTTTGCTTATCGCCATTTGCTGTGAACAGCGTTACGAAATGCATCATGTGGGGTAAATTTCTGCTTTCTTCTTCAACTGCTTTACATCAAAGGTATGCCCAGGGCACGCACTCATAGCGCGTTCAATGGCATTTTTGCGAGTAGTATTCTTGTATGTCATGACGACATAGGGGTTACCATCGACAATAAGCTCGAAGTCCCCCCTGTGAAAGAGACGGTTCTTGGGTTCTTTGCGTTTGCGAGACACAAAGGCGCTATCAGAAATTCTCACTTTCATGGAAATCCAAGTCCTCGTTACCTAAGATGATTGTTTATAGTTCCTTAGTGGGCTAACTTACGCTGGCAAACCCATCCAGCTTTTTAAAATTTCAGTTAGCCAAGAAGTCCCTTATTTTAGTCAAACTGAAAGCGTGAACCTTCACGCAAGGAACGTGTAGTTGTTTCTTATATTCCGATTGAAGTAACCACCCTTCGACTCGGATTGGAGTAGTTCATCGTACACAGCACGCGGAACACCCGCGTACCTTAGAACGGCAGGATGGCCATGTGAACCCGTCGTGTGAACTGTGAGCACCTGGCCATTATCGTCATAGTCAGCCCTGTCAATTGCAAAGCTGTCTCTAATTTTTGATTTAGTTCTCATTTAAGCTGGCACACTCCCTAGGACAATAGCGACCAAGAGAATAAAGATCGCCAGTAAGGGATTGAACACGAAAACAATGCACGCGATCAGGATGAGTAGAAAGACAAATCCACACATGGCTATCTCTTTTTCTGAGACATGCGCTTGAGGTTAGCCACCTTTGACGCCTCGCGACGAGCAGATTTATCCTTATCCACCTTGTTGTAGTGGGGACGCCTCAGGGGCGAAAGATGTTTGTATTGATTGACGGCTTGCTTGCGTCTACGGCGGGCAGTTCTTGCAACACACATGTCCAGTCCTCAATGGTCAAAACGATAGATGGTGGGTGTAAAGTCTACGTGCTCAACTACGTTGGCAAAAGCCATGTAGCGATCATCACATATTTTCGCCTGGTTTAGTGCAGCTCGGGAACCCTTGAAGTCCCCCTGCTCGGCTTTCTCTTTTGCTATCTGGCGATAGTAGAAAGCTGCGACCTCCCACTCTTCTTCGTTCTCAGCGACTTCTGCGAGAGTACCCAAGAGTGAGATATCATCCACATCACCCGCAGTTACGGGCGGTCGTCCCTGTACTGTTTTCATAGTCAGCCCCTTGTTTGTTTTTACTTGTCTTGCCAGTTATGGTCTGGCACGCATGTGTAACCCACGGCAACGCGGTTATCTTGTATTGTGCTGTTCAACTGAGCTTGAGTACCTGCATACTGACAGGTGTCGAAGTCTTTGAACCAACCAAGATCAGTCATGGATACACCATTAGTGATCCACAAGAATAAAACCAATTTGAACATCACCAAGCCTCGTTTCAACCCCTGTTATGTAGTTCTTTTTTGCGTTAGAGTGATTTCAAGAGGTTACAACATTATTGTAACATTGCCACTCGCATAGCAAACTCCCTCTGTTAGAGTTCACATCCTACATTTAGACACAAAAATAGCCCCTAGTGAACACCCTGGGCGACGGAGGGACTGGAAACGTGCCAAGGTATCACTAGGGGCGTATTCGTGGTAAACTAGGAGGGGGATAGACAGTGCGCGAGTTAGGGAACACGCACATGATTACCTAGTCAATCGACCACGAACCTGTTTATTCCGAATTTCGTTGAGCCTTTTAAAGACATGCTCAGGTCTGTTTTAGAGAATTTCTTGCTGGCCCTACCGGCTAACTGCTACAGGTCAACTGTTTGTGCGGACGGGCAAAGGCTTCTCTGTTTACCTAGGTTCTATTCGGACACGCTCCGGGTGAGTTGTTGCCCTACCCAAGGGCTCAATTTATCTCTATCAGGTTTTTTCAAGTGGACAGTTTAACCACATTTCCAGGTGGTATCTCTATCTGTGCCGATGCTTTTTTGGTCTTAATTTTATGTTCTAGCGCCTAGACCTAGCGCTCAACTACACAGCATTCTAGTTGTATAATCCACGGCGATCGTTCTCCTACAAAATACCCATGTCCATGACCACTTCTATAAACAAACATGGGCGAACCAAATATTTACCAAATAGGTGTTGCCTAGTGAAACATGCGGCAGGAGAATGGAAGGTCAACCCGCCACTTGCCCAAATCACACTTAGCATTGTGTTCCTTTTTTCATTCCATTGGAATTACTTGGTTCACTCTGCCACCTTCCTTGGCCGTATTAGGTACCATTCTGAAATGTGACTAGTTAACACTAGACAACAAAAAACCCCACCGGACGAACCTAGTGGGGTTTTCAACTGCCTAGAGGCACGTCTCTTGGACGAATTGGCTAGTCTTTGTTAGACTTAAATGGAAGAAATACTGTACCCTTTTTTTCATTCGGGTTTTTAACAGTTATTTTTTCTTTAGGTGGTGCTCCCGTTTGAGTAAAAGGCATGTACTTCTTTACCGTTCCATCTTTTGCAAACGACCTATACTTAAAGTCGTCTGGTTCAGGATGAAAACCATCATTACCAGTTGCGATTGTAACGGGTTTAGGTTTGATCTTTGCTCGTTTATCTTCAACGTTCTTGATGTGCATTGCCATTTCTTCCTTCAAAGTTTGTTTACGCTTTACAACTGCATCGTCCAAACCTTGGAGTTTATTCATCCGTTTTTGCATGATGAAATAAAGCTTATTTTTGTTCAATATAGAACGCTCTATTTCCGCACGCTGTACAGGTTCCCTAATCCCACGATGGATCAAGTGTTTTATTTGTGCTTCCACTTGTTTCATCTTTCGGGCAAGCTTGTGAATTTGTTCCTTTATAGGGACTTCCTTCACGTTTAATTCCAGGTGCCCTCTCATTTGGCCACTAAATGACCTTTGATGGGTAACGTCTTTCCAGTCTCTTGAAATCTTTGTCATTGGTTTTTCCAGTCCCAAGTTTTCAAAGGTATTTAAACGCAAAAAACCCCACGCCAAGACAATGAAGCCTTGAAACGTGGGGTTTCTTTAGTTCACGTTGCCGTTAAGCCGAAACGCGATTTTCGCTTTCCGTTGCAGGCTTATTGCCGCCGGTCTGACCGACAGCCGTATCGGTTTCTTCCGAGATTTCTTCCTTCGGAATAGACTTGCCAGCGGCTTCACTTGCCGTTGCCAAATCATCGATTTCCTTCCGGCTCTTTGCGTCAAGCGGGCTGGAATTGACCATACGCAGAAGTTCGACGCGACCCATGCCGGAATGAGGCAAGTCTTTCGCAATGCGCTTGAAGGCCGAGATAAGGCCAGAAAGTGCCTTTGCCGGCGTGAGAACGTTGTCGGTTGCCGCCTGTTGAGGCGTAACCCAAGCAATCTCACGAAACTCGCCTTCGGTCTTGGAACGAGCATTCTTAAGCCCGTCCTTGATCGCTTGCGCAATTTCCGGCTTGTCCGACTTGTTAATGGTGAAAAACTCGCCGGTGTTCTTGCCGTCCTTCATAGGCTTGGCCGTGAACTTGAAGAAAGGAACCGGGCGGACTTTCCACTTGGTTTCATCTTCGGGATCACGCTGGCCGCCGATGCCATACGCATCCATCACGTTGTTGACGTAATAGGCGCGAAAGGCCAAACTGTCCTTCGGATGCATTTCCGAAAACAGCATGTTCATGTAAACGCAGCGTCCGTGCTGTATGGCGAACCAAACAGCCGCAGCGGCGCCATCGGCGATTGTATTGAAGCTTTCGTGTGACGCTTTGACGGCAAGGCCGACAAGACGCTTCACGCGTTGCTCTTCGGTTTCCTGCTTACCCTTGTCGACATTGGCCGCACGGGTTGTAGCAATTGAGACCTTAGCCATAACTGTTATTCCTTCCATTTTGGTTTAGCTTTGTCATGAAACGAAAAAGACGCAAAGAGACAAAGCATAAGCCTTGCGCCCATCGCGTTCCATAACTTATTCGATTGTCAAACAACACACATTGGACCGTGTTGCGCATTAAGCAATCGATGCAAACCTTGCTCTAGGATTTTGGACATACCTAGAGTGTACTCCAAAAACGGTTTCCCGTTTGGAGAATAGGTTTGACGCCACTAGCGCCGGACCCTACCCCGCAAATGCGGTACCTTGTCACCTCGAAAGGCGGTTGCGGGAAACCCTATGGCTTGGCACCTACAGGCACGAAGCGCGGCGGATCGGCCGCAGACAAGGCAAAAAGCCCATTCCGGACATATGCTCACAGATTGTTCCGCCTGGAAAGTCACTTAGTGTTTCACTATGTAACAATCCGTGATCCTTGTGTGTCTCATATATTGAGTAGAACAAATAGAGAACGTATTCCAGGGGAGATTGGAGCTAGGCAATGGGGTTAGATAGGGTCTATTCAGCCCGTAGAGCGCGCTACAGTCGTTTCTCCCATTGATAGGGTATCACACACTCACTTTTGAGAACGCAACTGTAGGACCCCTACAAAGGCGATTTAAGAGCTATCACTAAACGTCAATGGATAGGAATATTTTCCTAAAAAGAATAACGCAAATAGCTCCAAGAGCTTTTTAGGTCCCTTGGAGCTATCTTTAAGTGTTATCTGTTATAAGCCTTGATTATTCGCTGTATAACCGTGTCATCGTCACTAGGACTAGTACACATTATTGACTGTGATTTAGGATTATCACGCTTATCAGCGATTTGAGCCGCTCTAACCGTGTCTTTATCCCATGACCCACAATCAAAACACCAAATCCTACCAGTTCGCACAAGCAAGAAATGGTATTGATTGAAAGCTAGATTGTTTCTCATTTGCCTGCTTGCTTTCTCGTTTGTTGATACAACGCGTCGTTTGCTAGTCTACAAAAGTAACTTTGGTTAAGTTGGAAGTATTCAAAGTTAATGATGTTCCAAACTGCCCTTTCTTCTAGAATGCCACCATAACGCGAGGCATTACGGAAGATTTCCGTAGCAACATCACTAGTTTGATTTCCAGCTAACCATGAATTACGAATGTATTTCACCATATCGTTACGCATAGTCTTTCCTTCCATTTTGACGTTTCACAAGAAAACACTCTGTTTTTGAGAGTGAATGCCTGTCATTCACAAGAGTTTAACAAAGCCGCCTGCTATTCTGGTTTCTAGATTAAATCATTAGTCGCTTATCAGCAACTAAATCGGTTGTGTTAGTTCAATGACAAATAGACTGTCATCCATTACATACTCAATGCACCTAGTTTGATTGTCAGTTAAAGCATTGATAAGGTTTTCTACATTGGCAAATACTGGCATTTGCTTATGTGGATTGTCATGCTGTGACATATAGAAAAGTGATTGCTCTATATCACCTTCCTTTTTAGGTAGCTTACGTATCTTGATACTCTTGAAGATAGCTTTATTGACGAAAACCATTATCTTACAAATGCCTCCTTTACAGTCTCAAACCATGCTCTAGCACGTTCTGGACTATCAAAGTTTAGATCATGCAAGATTACTTCCTTGGTTTTCAACTTGATTATGTATCTAACCATGTTGATTGCATGTCCTTTTACATAACCTTTAGTTTCTTCAGGCAGTGTTATTAGTTCAATCTGCAAATTCACATTAGGAATATTGCAGACATCACCATATTTGTTCTTACGTGGCATTAGTTTTCCCTCTTGCGTTGTAGCAAGCGACTTAACTAAACTCTTGTGTGTTCCTACTAGCTAATAAAACCGCTCGCATGAGCGTTGGATTTCAGATTAAACTGATTATCAGCCAGTAGATTAGGGCTGATATGATTATCCCTAAGATAATCCCTTGGATGTTATTCAGTTGCATTAGATTTCACCTCTCAAAGCCGCTAATGCAGCTTCCTTTGCCGCCTTAGACGCTATTTCTTTCACGATTGCTTTGATTGCCGTTTGGATTTGCTTATCCATTGTTCAATCCTCCTTTGGAGCAAAGAACATGAATGCAAGAAACACAACTGCTACCATTGGAACTGGAAAGCAGAAGATTAGCAGTTCAAGGTATTGGTACATTGCTAGTCCCTCTTGTTTGAATGCCTCTAGAGCGATCTAGAGAGCCCATACAAGCGGTTTAACTAGCCAGTAGGAAATCCCAAGAGTTAATAAAACCGCTTGAATGAGCGATTGATTATTTATTGTCGTAACGAGTTGCTGCGATACGTTCTAGCTCTAGTGTCTCTTGATAAGACAAACGTTCTAAAGCGTCTAAGGCTTGCTTGTGTTCCTTAAGGTCTGCCCATCCTTTCTTGTACAAACGGCGAGCGATTTCTTCGATAGAAAGCTTGATTGGCTTAGACATGGTTAGCTACTTTTGTGTTGATTAGAAGTTATAAGGCTTGAAACCGCTATCTTTGCAGATTTGGTTTGCCTCTTTCTTTCCAGATACAGCAATCTTTTGAGCGTTGTTGAATTCATCACCATTGCAAGGCTTAGGGCAGATAGTAAGCACATAGCCTTGTTTGGTCTTATTCAGATACGCGACTGCGATATGAGTTGATTGCATTTGGATAGCTCCTGATTAGGTCACAGAAGCTCACACAAGCGGTTTGACTAACCCTTGGGATAGATCATGCCAAACACAACGAAAGACGCTCTAGGGCGCTTCGCTGTGAGTGGTCTTATTCAGTTGTCAAAGAGCGGGCTGATGTCCCTGGAAAGCACAGGTGAGCCATAGTAGAACAAAAGTAGACCATACAAATGTGGCAACAATAAGGCATGTCAAGCCGCTCGTTTCACTCGCTCGTCACGCTCTTCGAGCGCTCCAGCCCCTAAATCGTACAACCAGTATGATAACATGATTAAACCAGTCAAGATAAGAAATAACCATAAGAGTACAAGCCGTGAGACGGCGCGCATAACCTACTAAATAACCAATATATACACGTAAGAACTGATTAATTTCGTACAAAATGCATTATTCTCTTGACAAACAATTACAATTGTAGTATAATTAATGTATAGACTAAAGAAAACTATGAGCTATTCGAAGATCATGTTTCATACTATGGATTTGTTCTTCAGATATTGTTCTTATCAAGTGTACACATCGATAAGTACAAACTAGTAAGAACAATCAAGACTAAAGAGAACTAAACAACCTTAAGCTAGAACCTTATGGGAATACTAAAGAGTAACTTATGTAGTTATAACTCTAGGAGTAATACAGTAATAACATGTAGCATTGTCTAGTGGATGAACTGACCATAAGTAGACAAACTAAAGTAGTCCCTAAGTGTAGGCGCTTAGAGCTCCCATTCTCCTCTAGTTTATTCTAGCTCATTTCTCTTCAAGAGAACACCTGGCCGCGCTCCTAATAACTCCTGGAGTATATCAAGTAGACTATATTTATACGTGTAGTTTATACTCTAATAGAGTAAGTAACGATAGAATTATATATTGGTTGTGATAAGTATAACGCCCAGTTATATTCACCTGTGGAGAAAGTATATTACCCCTGGTGAGCCACAGGTGCCAGGCCGGGGGGTACCCATATCGTATACGCCATTGGCATAATTTGGGTAAAAACGAGGTGTAAACTTTCACCTTAAGAAACAATATAGTTTTGAATAGAGGTTTAACAAATCATGAAGAAAGAGCGTACTTTAACTGTTAATCAACAGGCGTTTCTTGATGCTCTTTTTGGGGAAGCTAAGGGCGACCCTACTCTTGCTAAGAAGCTCGCTGGTTATGCAGACAGTGTTAAGGTCTCAGAAATCACAAGATCGTTGAAGCAAGAACTCGCAGAGTTAGCGCACGATAAGCTCTCCATTATGGCCACTAAGGCGGCTATCTCTCTAGTAGAATTACTGGATGACCCTAATCAGGCTGGCGCAGTCACCAAGATTAAAGTCATTCAAGATATCTTAAACCGTACTGGCGTACAATCTAAAAGCGACAGTATTGAGGTTAAGGTACCCCATGGTGGGTTGTTCATCATGCCAGCAAAGGAGATTAAAGATGCTGAAGCCACGAAGGACACTACTGAAGAGGAATAGTTTATGGTTGATGAGACAACGAGGCTAGACGATGAGTTACTGCAGAAGTATCCTGAACGTCCTAGACTCACGCGCATCCCGTACGGATATTGTAAGAAAGTAGGTGATCCTGATCTCCTCGTCCCTGATCCGGTTGTGATCCCACTCCTAGAGTCAGCCTTAGATCAGTTAGACGCAGGTATCTCACTCCGGGTAGTTGTGGAGTGGTTGAATGCAGCTACCCCAGACGGTGTAGAAATATCTCACCAAGGACTATCAAAGATCAGGCGTTACTATAGACCTGACTTTGTACGCAAACAAGTTAAACCAAAGACAGTACGTAAACTCACTCACGCAGAGTTGCTTGAGAAGAGACGTAAACACAAGATCGCTCAAGAGAAGAAGCGATTAACTAATACTAAGAAACGCATTGCTAAGCACCAAGAAGAAATCGATATCATTCGTGGTAACGATAAAGATGTTAAGTCTGATACTTCGTTATTACTAGAGATCGACTATGGTGCAGAAGAGTTTAAAGAGATTGACCAAGAAGTTGAGGTTGTATTTAAACCTAACCCTGGTCCACAGACTGCTTTCTTCCAAGCTTCTGAAAGAGAAGTACTCTACGGAGGCGCGGCAGGTGGTGGTAAGTCTTATGCTCTTATTGCTGACCCTATGCGTTATTTTGATAACAAGCATTTTAGGGGGTTGATCCTTCGTCGTACGAATGATGAACTGCGTGAGCTTATTTGGAAGTCACAAGAACTCTATAAGCAAATCTGGCCCAAGGCTGAATGGCGCGAGAAAGATAAAGAGTGGCGCTTTCCCTCTGGGGCTAGACTATGGATGACTTATCTCGAAAGAGAAGAAGATGTTCTTCGTTACCAAGGTCAGGCTTTTACTTATATTGGTTTCGATGAACTAACACAGTATCCTACCCCTCACGCTTGGGATTACATGCGTTCTCGTCTCCGTGATGCTTCAGGTACTTTACCTTTATACATGAGAGCCACTTCTAACCCCGGTGGCCCAGGTCATGGTTGGGTAAAGAAGATGTTTATTGATCCCGCGCCTTATGGTAAAGCATTCGATGCTCGTAACCTAGAGACTAATGAAGTCTTATTGGTTCCAGAAGATGATGAAGACTTTCCTAGGGAGCGTTGGGGCAAGCCTCTATTCCAAAGGAGATTTATTCCTGCCAAGCTTTCAGACAACCCACATCTTGCCAAAGGTGGAGAATACAAATCTAATCTTCTCTCTCTTAGGGAAGACTTACAAAGACAGTTGCTAGATGGCGACTGGGATGTGGCCGATGGGGCTGCTTTCTCAGAGTTTAGAGCCAAAATCCACGTCGTGGAACCCTTTGAGATACCTACCAACTGGAAGAGATTCAGAAGCTGTGACTTTGGTTACAGCACAAGACAAGCCTCCGCAGTCCATTGGTTTGCTATCCACCCCACCACTAATCAGCTAATCGTTTATAGAGAACTCTACGTTAACCAGAAGACTGGTAAAGAGTTAGCTAAAATGGTTCTCGACTTAGAGAAACACGAGACGATTATGTATGGCGTACTCGATAGCTCAGTTTGGTCCGTAAGAGGACAGACCGGCCCGAGTATTGCAGAAGAAATGATTAGGGCTGGTTGTAGATGGCGTCCATCTGATCGTTCTCAAGGGTCGCGTATTGCTTCTAAGAATAGACTCCATGAACTCCTTCGCGTAGACCCATTTAATGGTTTACCGGGTATCGTATTTTTCAACACGTGTCGTCAGATCATCGCCGACCTCCCAATCATACCATCCGATAAGGACTCCGATGACATTGACCCCAAATACGCTACTGACCACGCTTATGACTCCATTCGTTATGGCATTCAGTCCAGACCTAAGGGTGGATATGATGGTCTTTCAATTAAACATGATAGCTCATCGTGGCGTCCAGCTCATTCGGCCTTTGGTTACTAAGGAAACTGTTAATGGAAACAACTAAGACTACGACATCTAGTAAGTTCTGGTCACCTGAAAAGGGTGATGGGTTTATGTCGGTTGGCACATCTACTGAGATCACTGCAACCTCCGATGAAATTCTAGCCCTCAAGGATAGTAAAGCCGAAGACGATGCCCTTAAGTATCAAAGCTTAATATCGTTTGTAAAGGAACGCTACTCTAGATCGAAATCCAAAAGACTAACTGATGAACAGCGTTGGTTGTCAGCCTACAGAAACTTCAGAGGTATCTACGGACCAGAAGTTGCATTCACGGATACTGAGAAGTCTCAGGCATTCATTAAGATTACCAAGACTAAGGTACTCGCTGCATTTGCTCAGGTCGTAGATATTCTCTACTCTGGCTCTAAGTTTCCTATCGGTGTTGAGTCTTCTAAAGACCCCGAGGGTATTGCCAAAGATGTTCATCTTGATCCCAAAGAGCCTGATCCCAACGCACCTCCTGGTGGAGGACAAGGCGGCCCAAGTCCTGCTACGGGTAGCACGATAGCCCGGCCTGAGTTAAAGGCACAACTTGGTTTATTTCAGAAGAAGCTTGAACCAGTACAGGACAAATTAAAAGATGGTCCTGGTTTAACACCTACTTCGTTTACATGGTCCCCTGCGATTGAAGCTGCAAGGAAGATGGACCAGAAAATGCAAGACCAACTTGCAGAAGCTAACGCAGATAAAAGCTTACGTAGTACTGCGTTTGAAATGTGCTTGTTTGGTACTGGTATCTTTAAGGGTCCACTTGCTAAAGACAAAGAATACCCCAAGTGGTCAGACGACGGTACTTATACTCCGTTGATTAAGATGATCCCAGATATGGAATTCGTTTCCATTTGGGACTCATACCCTGACCCAGATGCTACGAGCATGGCTGATTGCGAATACTTCATTCAGCGTCACAGAATGACTCGTACTCAACTTAGAGAACTAAAGAAACGTCCGTACTTCAGAGCTGAAGCAATTGAACAGGCCATCACAGATGGCTTCAATTATCAGGAAGAGTACTGGGAGAATACTATCAAGGATTATGTGTTACGCCAAGGTACAGAACGATTTGAAGTTCTCGAATATTGGGGTAACGTTGATAAGTCCTTCGAGGAGATCACAGACCTTGACATCCCTAAGGACTACAAGGATCGTGACCAAGTACAAGTCAATATTTGGGTTTGTAATGGTAACGTTCTTCGAGTTGTGTTTAATCCTTTTACTCCCGCTCGCATTCCTTATCATAGTTGCCCTTACGAGCTAAACCCTTATTCGTTCTTCGGCGTTGGTGTCGCAGAGAATATGGAAGATACTCAGTTGCTCATGAATGGCTTTATGCGTATGGCTGTTGACAACGGTGTGCTCTCTGGAAATGTTATTCTTGAGATTAATGAAGACAACTTAGTACCCGGTCAAGATTACAAAATCTACCCAGGTAAGGTCTTCAGAACTCAGGGTCAGTTAGGTCAGTCGATCCATTCGGTTGATATTAAGTCTGTTTCTCAAGAACTCTCTATGCTTTTTGATAAAGCTCGACAGCTTGCAGATGAAGCTACTGGTATTCCTAGTTACTCTCACGGGCAAGGTGGTATTCAAGGTATTGGTCGTACCGCTTCAGGTATGCAGATGCTTATGGGTGCTGCAGCTCAGAATATTAAAGCAGTAGTCCGTAATATCGATGACTACCTATTAGTTCCCCTCGCAAGAGACCTTTTTGCCTTTAATATGCAATTCGAGTTCGATAAAGAATTTATCGGGGACCTTCACGTTGTTGCTCTCGGTACTACTTCTCTCATGAGAAATGAAGTTCGTTCCCAGAAAGTTCTTCAGTTTCTTCAACTTACTAATAATCCTATCGATAATCCGTGGGTTAAGCGTGACTATCTCCTGCGTGAACTTGCAGAGTCTCTTGATCTTGAAGCAGACAAGTCAGTTAATGATCCTCGTGAAGCTGGTCTTCAGGCTGAGATCATGAAGCAGATGATGATTGCTCAGGGCATTGACCCTAATAAACAGCAAGGTTCACAGGCTAAAGCTCCTGGAAATGCCACCGGTCAAGGTGGTTCCCCTGTCCCCGGTGAACAAGGGTTCTCTGGGGGTGGTGGCGGTGCCAACTCTCCACCGCCTACGTCGAACCCCTCCCAGCCACCCGCTCAAGGTGGCGCTCAATAAGGAGGACTAATGTTTAGAAAACGTAAACGTCGTTGTAGGAGAATTATCATTATGGTTCTTGACACTTCTGCCCTCGCTGCTGAGGTTGATCGTTTCGTTGCTGCTGTCGATAAGCTTGCAGAGGCATTGAATAATGCTGGTGCAGACGATGCAGCTAACCAGGCTGCCATTGATGCCCTTGCGGTTAAAATGAAGGCTGGTAACGATAAGGTTGACGAGCTGACTACTCCGCCTGCTCCTGTTGAAGAGCCGGTTGTTTAATTAACTAAGGTCCTAGGGGTGTAAAAGCCCCTAGTGACTTAGAGGAACCAAATGGATAAAAGACTCTCCGAAAAGATTATAAAGCATTTTGACTTCGGTACTATGGAAGTCTTGAAAGAGTATGTTGCTGATCGATTAGTGTCTGTCCACAATTTGATGGACGTTACGAGTGATGCTGACGAATGGCGTAAACTCCAAGGTGAAGCGAGAGCTTTAAAGACTTTAGAAAAAATTAGAGATCACGCTGTAGCTGTAAAGGATCAAAAGAATGGCTGATAGTCAATACGCTGATGACGAATACTATCAGCCCTCTCCTCAAGATATGCCAAAAGGTCCACTTGCTATTCCTCATGTCACTAGAGACGCAGAGGGAAACGCAAAGACTATTTACCTTGATCTAAATACTGGCCAAGAAGTTAAAAACCTTAAAGACTACACCATCTATGATGGTAATCAATACTGGACTCCTAAGAAGTCTGACGATACTAACAAGGACGACAAGATTGACCCCGGTGAAGTAGCTAAGGCTCTTCCTAATATGAAAGCTAATTCGGGTAGCGGTAAGTCCGTTGTAGCCGGTGGTGGTCCTAAGGGTACAGCTAGTAACAACTTTGGTTATCAACATAAACCCGGCTTCCTTGGTCCTGCAGCCACTATCGCTGGATTAGTTAATCCTGGTGTTGGTGCTGTCGGAAGTATGCTTTCAAAGGCGTACAACGTAAATAACATGGATGCTGTCAATAATGCACGAAAAGGTTTAGGTCTTTCTGCATTGTCTGGCAAGTCGATGGTCAAAGGGGCCTTTAAAGACAATAAGGGTCAGATTGCCAATGTGAATATTGGTGATAACAAATACTCTGTCGGTTTTGAGGCTATGTCTCCCGACAAGAAAACTAATTTAACTTACAATGAAGCAAAGACTCGTGCTGCTATTCTTGGTAGGAAGGTTACTGAAACACCTAAGGATGAAGTAACTGCTCCCCCAGAGGAAGCAAAGCAACAGTCTCTTATGTCTAAGATCACTGGTCTCGACAAGGGATTTGCTAGAAGAGCGCTTGGTATTGAAAAGAAGACACCGGAAGCAAAAGTAGAAGCTGCTGTTAATCCAAAGGAGTCTCCTGCATCTAAAGTTACTGGTCTTCAGAAAGGTTGGCTTTCGAAAGCTTTAACTGATCTGACTACTACAAATAAAGTAACTCCTGAAGTTGCTTCTAAAATGCCTGAGACTATATCCAAAACAGTTGCTCCTTCTAAAGAAGCATCTATTGGACTCCCTGATAAAGCAGTTGGTCCTTCTCAGGCTAATCCTTTAGGTGTAGGTGCTGGTTCAGTAGGTTTTGCTGGCGCTATGGCGAGTAATCCTGCGAAAGCAGCTGTGAATACTGCGAGATCAGTTCCGGCAGGGGCTATCGTTGATGGTTCTAAACCAGATCATCTTGGACGTGTTGGTCTTATGTCTGTTGATTTTGATAAGATGGGTCTTCAGTCTGCCCAAGCAGCCCAAATGAAGTCTTATCAACAGAAGGCAATTGATGCTGGTATTGCTGATAAACTCTCAGTTGACGTGACTCACGCAGTTCGTACTCCTGAACAACAGGCCGCTATCCAAGCCGCTGGTTTTTCTAAAACCAAACTTGGTTATCACAATATTGGTTTAGCTGTTGACGTTTCTCCTACTGCAATCAATGCAAAAGATCAGATTACTGACCAAGAGACTCTCGATAAGTCTAGAGCAATTGCTCAAGAATTGGGAATGAATACCTTAGATAAGTCTTGGGACCCTGCTCACATTGAGTCCAGAATTTCTGGGATGACTGCTAAGCAAATCAGTCAACAACCTATTGATCCTCAAACTGGACTTCCTAGTTTAAGTCCTGAACAAGACCTTAGTGTTAGACAGAGTTCTGTTCCCACTCCTACTGCTCGTCCCGCACCTACTGCTCCTGAACAGGATAGAAACTATGCTGGACAAGCTTACCAAGGTGTAACCCCTAGTTCTAGTCTTGGAGAAGATGCTAAAACCAATACTGGTTCTGTTGCTAATGCTCCTAACGCTGGTAATTTTACTTCGCAGGATGAACGTTCTAGTTTAAATGATAGATTAGGGATGACTGCCGCCCCAGCGCAAGAGACTAATGCTTTTGGTAAGATGAAACAAGACATGAGTAGTCTAGCTACTCCTAATGCGGTATCTCCTACTGCTAGTGTTAATCTTGGAAATTCTCCCGCAGCTTTGGCTGCTATGGGTTTCACTAATAGAACTCCAGAAGAAAGAGCTGCAATCTCAAGAACGATTGCTGGTGAACTCGGTCAAAAGTCTCTTAGAGCTTTGTCCAGTGATGATCCTGCTGCAAGAGCTAACGCTTTAGCAGAAGTTGGTAGTATCGCTGCTACAATTGAAAACAGGGCTGCAACTACTAAGTTCGCTGGTGTTGCTAAAACTATCGCTCCTTCTCAGTATAACGCTAATTTTGCCAGTAATGCTAAGGTTACTAACCAGAACTACGCTAATAACCCTGCAGTTTCTAAGGCTGTAGGACAGTTCTACAATGGTGGTATCCCTGGTACACAGTATGGTGCTACTAATTACCATGCTACCGCAATGGCTAATCCTCCGAGTTGGTCTGGACAGATGGCTGATGCCACTCAGTTAGGTCAACATACTTTCGGAACACTTCCTGGGTACTCTCCTGACGCTGCTACCCAAGCTGCTCAAAAGGCGTTTGGTACTATGGCAGGGACTCAGTTCTCACCGGGTAAGAAAACAGATGACACCGTGTCTAATCCTGGTTTCTCTGGTATGAATACTCCTGGTGGAATGAAGAGCTCTCTTGGGTCTTCATCTGCTACTACAGGCTTAGGTGTCCACGATCCAAGTAAATCTAACACTCCCGGTTATGGTGGTGCAGGGCTTGGCTACAGTGGGGCAAGTTCAGGCGCAGCTGCTGGTTCACTAGGTAACCCTGGTGGTTCTAGTGGCGCTGGTGGTGCTTCTGGCTCACAAGGTTCTAGTTCGTCTAGTTCTTCTGGCTCTAGTAGCAGTGGTTCTAGCAGTTCTGGTTCGAATGGTGGCGGCTCTAGCAGTAACTCTCGGTCAGGCTCTTCGAGTCCTGCAGGTGGTTACGCATCAGGCGCCTCTAAAGGCTCTACAGGAGGTCTGTAATGAAGTGGAAAGGTGGTAGGCAGTCTACCAATATTGAAGACAAGACACTGGAAGACTTTACTCCTAAAGAAGGAGAAGTCGTTATGGGTGGGATGTTTGGTAATGGGCCTGGTTCTAACCAACCATTTTCTAGCAAAAACCCTAAAGCAAAACAGTGGAATGACCAAGTTCGCGTATCTAAAGACATTGCTAGACGTGGTGATGATGTTCCCACTCCCACACCTCGTCCTAGTGGTCCTACTGATAATGGAACGCACGACAATCTAGTCACTCCAGGTAAATGGAAGACTAAAACTAACTAATTTTATGGGCTACCCTGTATATACGGCCCCCAGCAAAGGAAATTTTTATGACAAAATACCGTAATGATGAACGTGATCGTCTTTTAGACGAAGAGTTAGCCGCAGAAGAGGCTGCTTATCGTAAGCAGTTCGGCCCCAAGACTGAAGAAGTCACGGAGGTTGATCCTCCTGCGGTAACTCAGGACGAGGAAGTCTGGAAAAAGCGTCATTCTGACCTTAGGAGTTATACTCAGAAGCAGATTAATGACCTAAACTCGAAGATCAACGAACTTACTAAGCAGTTAGGTGAGAAAGAAAAGTCTCACGCTATGCCTGCTAATAGAGAAGAAGTTGAACAGTGGGTTAAAGACTATCCCGACCTAGCACGTGTCCTCGGTAATCTCATTGATGAGAGAGCAGAAAGACAAGTTTCGTCCGTTTCTGACGAAGTTAAGACAGTTAAAATGGAATTGGAAGCCGAAAGAGAAGCAATTGCTTACGAAAGAGCGATGGCTGCCATCATTAAGGCACATCCTGACTTCTTAACGCTCGTTAATCAGGACGATTTCAAGGAATGGGTTGAAGAACAGCCCGTTAAGAGAGGTCCACGTATCGGTCAAGCCCTTTACGATGCTCTCTATGAGAATAAAACCGATGCTGAAGCCGCTATTCAGGCAATCAACATCTTTAAAGCCGATAAATCGGCAAGCAAACCGAGTAAAGCACCCCGTGAGGCTGCTCTTTCGGTTTCTAGAACATCTTCGGCCTCTCCGTCACCTACTGGTGGTGGTAAGCGTGTCTTCACTGAGAGTGAAATCGACGCTATGGATCGTTTTACTTTCGATAAGTACTACGAAGAGATCGAAGACGCAAGACGTGAAGGAAGAATTACTTACGATCAGAGCGGAGCCGCTCGCTAAGATCAATTGCGGGCCACCTTCGGTGATCTAGTATTCTAAATTCATAAGAACTACTAAACATTAAAGACTACCTATTGAGTTGACCCCTGAACGACTGATCATTTAGTAAGGACACTCAACAATACATAGCCTCTCCAGATGTGACGTTGGTTTAACTTATATTATCAACATTACAAAAGGACATATATAATGGCTTTTCAGTCTGCCTCAGGTTATAGTAACCTGCCCAATGGCGTATTTTCGCCGACTATCTACTCCAAGATGGTTCAGAAGCAGTTCCGTCGTACCGCCGTTTCGGAAGCGATTACGAACTCTGACTATTTTGGTGAAATCAAGAACTTTGGTGACTCTGTTAAGATCATCAAGGAGCCTGAAATCACTATCTCCGCGTATGCTCGCGGTACGCAGCTCACGCCGCAGGACCTGAACGACAGTGACTTCTATCTGATCGTTGATCGTGCCAATTCATTTATCTTTAGAATTGACGACATCGAGAAGCAGCAGTCGCATGTTAACTGGATGGACCTCGCGTCGAACCGTGCTGCTTATGACATGTCGATGGTCTATGACCGTGATATGCTTGGCTACATGAGTGGCTACGAGTACAATGAACAGACTGGTGTCTGGGCTGCTCGTACGACTGCAGTTGGTTCTAAGTCGGAAGCTTCGGCTGACGCTGATGAACTGCTTGGTATCCACAAGCTGGCTCGTAATGCTTTCGTCTCGGGTGGTGCGTCTACGGACTCCATCGTGGTTGGTGTTTCGGGTACCTATGACGCGACTCCGCTTCAGGTCCTGAACCGCTTTAACCGTCTCCTTGACGTTCAGAACGTGCCGAAGGATGGCCGCTTTGTTGTGGTTGACCCGATCTTCGTTGAGAAGCTCATGGATGAAAACTCCAAGCTGGTTAACAACGACTACAACGCCAACCAGAATGCTGGTGGTCAGCTCACCAATGGTAAGCTTGTCGCTCAGAAAATTCGTGGGTTCGAAGTCTACGAGTCCAACAACCTGCCGTCTCTCGGTACGGGTGCTGGTACCATTGATGCTAATGGTGACGCTTCGAACTTCGGTGTGATTGTTGCTGGTCACCAGAGCGCTGTTGCTTCGGCTCAGCAGCTCGAAAAGACCGAGCACTATCGTGATCCGTATTCGTTCGGCGATATTGTTCGCGGTATGCACCTCTATGGCCGTAAAATTCTCAAGCCGGCGGGCCTTGTCCGTGCGATTTGGAATGTGAACGCCTAATTTAAGGAGAATTAATTAATGGCTACTGTATCTCTCGCCGAAGCCGCCACTCGGACCCAGCGTCCGTCTGGTGGTGCTAATATTAAGCGTCCGTATCTGGTTGAGTTTACTCTCGACCTTGCTGCGGCTGCTACTGCTAAGGGTTCGGCTCTTGCCGCTGCTGACGTTATCCAGTGCATTCGTGTACCGGCTGAGTCGGTTGTGCTCTTCGCTGGTCTTGAAGTTGTTACTGCCCAGGCTGGTGGCTCTGCTGACCAGTCGATTGGTCTTGGTGACTCCGGCTCGACCTCGCGTTGGGTTGCTGCCTTTGACCTTGATGCTGCTGCTGCCGGTGCTCATGCACCAATCGCTGTCGCGACTGCAAATCCGACTGTGTTTGGTACTGCGAGCACTGTCGATCTGATCATCACTGCTGCTACTACGGTTGGTACCTCTGGTGTCCTCCGTATCTATGCTTGTATGGTTGACGTTTCGAACAAGGCTAATCCGGGTCTCGCCCAACTTAAGTCGTAATTATTAAACTTTCTCCCCCTAGTTAACTCTGGGGGGAGTTCTTTTAAGAAAGATGCCAATTCATGAGTGAAATCACTTTAAGGACTTGTAATGCAGTCTCCGTCACTTCTGTGGCGTCTTCTGCTTCTTCCGTATCTTTGATTACGGCTAATGTCGCCCGCAAGGGTCTCTCTATTCAGAATACCTCTACGGCTATTCTTTATGTATTACTTGGTGGTGGTACTGCTACCGCTACTACTTCTCATTCTGTTCAAATCCCATCGAATGGTTACTATGAAGTTCCTTATGGCTTCACCGGTGCCGTATCTGGTATTTGGGCTTCTGCAAATGGTTCAGCAAATCTCACGGAGTTCCTGTAATGTGGACTAATCCCTATACTAGAACAAGAAACTCTTTAAGTGTGGGGGTTGGAAAATCGTTTATTGCTAACGTAGGATTTACTCAAGACATCGATTGGACAACTGGCACCGTATTGAAGGGTGGTCCTCAATCTTTTAGTGGTTCCCCTGGTGCTGGTAATGATTTCCGTCAAGGCGGTAATGGAGTAGCTACTTTCGGGCCAAATCAAGCTGGCTTACTCGTTGCTATGTCGTCGTCGGCTTTTCGGCGTACTGATCGCGGAGAAATGCAGTACCCATCGATCAACACCGCCATTCTTTGGAACCGCGATTTCACCAACGCAGCGTGGACTAAGCAAGCGGGTGTCACGGCTGCAAAGAACCAAACTGGTGCTGATGGTGGTGCTAACGCGTGCTCGTCATTAACTTGGACTGTTGATAACGCCGAATGCAGTCAGCCGTGGACATCGACTGTTAATGATAGATTGTTTCAGTGTGACATCCGTCGCATATCTGGCACTGATCCACTTGAAATGTCCATTGACGGCACGACTTGGCAAACAGCCGTTGTTCAGGGCAACTCGTTCGATGTGATGCGCCCCTCTGTCATATTCCAGGCGGCTGTTACAAATCCAATATTCAAATTTAGAAGCAAGGCAGGAAACGCATTTGCTTTCGATTTTGCAATCGGAATTAATCCCCCAACGAATTGGCCTTCTTTGGCTCCCATCCATACACGGCCTGCCACGACTTCCGCGACGGTCCAGACTTTCCTTGAACGTGCCTATGCATCCTTCCCCGATAGTTCACCACTTGCGACTATAGCTCGCGGTCCTTTTGCATTCTATTGGCAAGGTCGCTCAAGTCGTCAAGGTGGCTTCCCTATAACTTCAGCATCAAATCTTTTTGTTACTGTTGTACAGGGCACAGGCGCTGTAAAATTTCAGAATGGTGCTTCTGGTGTAGCACAAACAGCAGACGGTGTATGGCGTTTTGATAATGCATTGACTCAAGTTAACAAAATTGCTGGTTGGTGTAATGCAACCAATCTACGTATGGCTTGTAATGGTGTTCTAGCTGGTGCTGCTACAGGTACTCTTGGTCTTGACGCTGCTCTAGACCACTGGGATTTAGGAACGAATGGTTCAGGTGCAAACTCGATCTTTGGTATCAATGAGCGCATAGCTATGGGACCGGGTTTTTCTATAAGTGATGCTGATCTTATTACTATGACAACTTAATGGATTATGAATTCATTAAATTCCTAAGGAGATTAAATGTCTGCTACAAACACAACCGAAGACAATGTACTTAAGTTGATCTTCAATGCCACCGCATGGGGTAATATTGCAGATAATACTGCTACTTCTCCTGCAACTAATCTTTATATCTCACTTCATACTGCTGACCCAGGTGAAACTGGTTCTCAGACTACTTCCGAAAGTGCTTACACATCTTATGCTCGTGTGGCTGTAGCAAGAACCTCGGGTGGTTGGACTGTTTCTAACCCCACGGTTTCTAATGCTGCTGCTATTAGTTTTCCTGCTTGTACCGGTGGTTCTAGTACCATTACCCATTTTGGTATTGGTTTAAGTTCGGCTGGTGCTGGTACTCTCTTATTTTCTGGAGCTTTGAGTGCTTCTCTTGCAGTTTCTAATGGTATTACACCTCAGTTTGCAATTGGGCAATTAACTACTACGTGTGACTAATGGCTGATACAATCCTCTTTGTAACTTCTGGTACTTCATGGTCTAAACCTGTTGACTGGACTAATGTCAATACGATTTATTGTATTGGTGCTGGTGCTTCTGGAGGGTATAGATCAAGCGGTGGTATTGCCACTGGAGGCGGTGGAGGTGCATGTTCTTTCTCAAGTAATATTACCCCCTCTTCTTCTACCGTTACCGTGCAAGTAGGAACTGGTGGTGCTAGCCAAACGGTTACTGCTACTAACGGTAATGCTGGAACAGACACATGGTTTGACGGGGCTAGTTTAGCTGCTTCACAAGTGGGCGCTAAAGGTGGTTCTGGAGGACAAACAGGAGCTATCGCTACCGTAAATGGTGGTGCTGGAGGTGTTGGAACTAGTGGAATTGGTACTACCAGAAACTCTGGTGGAGCCGGCGGCACTGGATCAAACGGTGGTAGTTCTACTGGTGGTGGTGGTGCAGCTGGTCCTAATGGTGCTGGAAATGCCGGTGTTGGCACTACCGGTACTAACCAGAATACTGATGGAGGTTCAGGTGATGCCGGTTCTGGTGGTGCTGGAGGTGTTGGAGGTGGTAGTGGTTCTGCTGGTGGTAATGGAGCAGAATTCACACAATGGAATGGAGTTACAGCCGGTTCTGGAGGTGGAGGCGGTGGCAGAGGAAGTAGTACTGCGTGGGCTGGAGGCAATTACGGTGGTGGTGGTGGTGGGTGTGTAAATGGAACATCTAGTGGTGCGGGTGCTAATGGACTTATCGTAATAAAGTATACTCCGATTTCACTTATAGGTTCTACTACACTTACATTTACTCATTCAGGCTCTATTAAAGGTACAGGTGGACTTATTGGTTCTGGTACTATAACGTTCTCTTTGAGTTCAACTCTCAAGGGTACTGGTGCTGCTACTGCATCTAGTACTATTACGTTTACTCCTTCTGGAACTCTTAGAGGCACAGGAAATATCTCAGGCTCTGAGACACTAACTTTCTCTCCTATCGCCACAATAAAAGGTATAGGTGGTCTATCTGGTAATAATGATTTTGTATTTATATCAAGTGCTGTAATCTCGTCGATTGCTTCTATTTCTGGTAACACAAATCTTTTATTCACTAACGCTGCTACTGGTGAAATAATAACTGTCGGCCCTATGTCTGGTGCTTTGAACTTATTATTCTCCAACAATGGTCTCTTGACTGGTACAGGAAATATAGATGGTTCTGTATTAATCTCTTTTGACGCTGAAGGCTGCGGACACGTATTCGTTATCCCGTATATTTTCAGCGAAGGCGATAGTTCAGAGGCTCTTTATGAACAGGAGAATTTAAACGATGGATCACTCTTTCCTGTAACAAGTGGAAATAATCCAGACAATCCTTTTGAGGCAGAGTCAAGCTCTGGCTCTACTTTATACATCGTGACTACAGGAACTAACCCTGATGATATTTATGATACATCAAAAGATAATACTTGCTGTGGAGATTGCTAATGCCTAGTACTTATATGGACTTGACTAATCGTCTCCTTCGTAGAGTTAACGATGTAGAGATTACAGAGTCTGACTTTATTTCAGCTAGAGGTATTCAAGCAATGGCTAAAGACGCTGTTCTTGATACTATCAGGGAAATCAATAATTCTAGAATTGACTGGCCCTTTAATGCAGTAGAACACACTCAAGTGTTAGAGATTGGCACAGAAGAATACTCTTGGCCTACACAGTTTACTGCAGCTGATTGGGACTCCTTTCAAATTCAGAAGGATGATGTTCTAAACGTTAAACACCAACAGCTAAAGCCAATTACTCGTGAAGAGTGGTATGCTAATTACAGAGATTTAGATTACGATACTGGAACTATTGGCAAAGCCGTTCCTTGTTACTGTTTTCCTTCTCATGGTAACGGTTGGGGTGTTACTCCTTCTCCTAATCATGCTTACACAATTAAATTTAGATACTATAAAAACCCTACTGACTTAGTTAACTTTGATGATGAGACAACTATCCCTGATAAGTTTGATTACGTAATCACTGCTGGTGCTCTTTACCATATGAACTTATTCAAAGAGAATGCTCAAGGTGTCGCTATCATGAAACAGAAGTTTGACTCTGGCATCAAAGATATGGTCAACCTCTTTCTTCCTAACCCTGCTTATGCTTGGGATGGAAGAGTTAATTTTGGTGGTGGTCAAGTAATGCGCAGTGGTTATTACTTTTATAAAGGAAGTGGTGTATAATGGCTGGTGGCATGGAAGGACTTCAATCCTATAAACTAATTTGTGAAGGTGGATTGAATTCAAATCTCAACTACCTTGAACTTTCAGAAAGAACTCCTGGAGCTGCCACTACTCTCGTTAATTTTGAGCCCTCTTTGTTTGGTGGTTATAGAAGAATTAATGGTTTTGAACCTCTAGAAGCAACAGCCCCTGAAGTTGATCCTACCGGAGCTGAAGGAAGAATACTCGGTATTTCTATCTTTATTGAAGACATTATTGCTTCAAGAAAACAGCAATCTGGAAATACTTACAAATTCTATCAGTGGCAATCTGGTGGTGCTTGGACCGCATACGTAACTGGTTTAACTCTTAGTACTATTAATATCGATAAGGTCAGATCAGACACATGGAACTTTGATGGTACGGATAAGATTGGTTTTGTGGATGGAGTCAATGGTGTTATCGTGTTTGACGGTACTAATTGGACCCAGCCTACAGGTGATCAGTCTATTAGCACTCCTAAGTATATTACGGTCTTTAAAAATACCGTATTCGTTTCTGGTGATAGCACTCATCCTGAACTTGTTGTGTATTCTGCTCCTAACGATGAAAGCGATTGGACAGCAGCTTCTGGCGCTGGTCAGATTAATGCAGGCTTTATTGTTAAACAGATAATTCCATTCCGTGATGAACTTTATGTCTTTGGTGAAACGAAGATTAAGAAGATCGTAATCGATAATACTGATTTTGTGCTCCAAGACGTTACTAAAAACATTGGCTTAGTCGCATCAGATGGTGTTGAAGAAATAAATGGTGATCTTCTCTTCTTGTCTCAAGACGGTTTTAGAACTATCGCAGGTACTAATCGAATTGGAGACGTTGAATTAGGTATTCAGTCTAAGAATATACAGCAGGATGTCATCGATTTGATTAAGAGTGCTGATTTACCATCGGTGAACACAGTTATTGTTCGAAGAAAGTCTCAATTTCGTTGTTTCTTTTCTGATGAAGGTCTCGATACCGAGAAAAATAACGGTATTGTTGGTGGTTTGAAGGGTGAAGACAACGGAATTTCATGGGAATGGGGTCGACTAAAAGGTATTAGGACCTCTGTTGCTACTTCTGGTTATATTGGAACAGAAGAATTCGTACTCCATGGGGATTTTAATGGTAAAGTGTATCGACAAGAAGAAGGAACTTCCTTTGATGGAGGTGAAATTACTGCCATTTACACTACACCTTACTTTGATTTTGGTGAGTCAAACGTTAGAAAAACCATTCACAAAGTTGATGTATTTATTCGTGCCGAAGGTGATTTAACTCTAAATGTTGCTATGCAGTTTGATTGGAATTCGAGAGAAGTTTTCAATCCTACAACATACGTTTTTGAAGGTAATGTTTCTGGAACAACCTATGGAACAGGTGTTTACGGTACTTCAACTTACGCAACTCAGGTTCTCCCTGTGAGAATTAAGAATGTTGAAGGCTCCGGCTTCTCTAACAGGTTAACTTTCTCAACATCTGACATGAATGATAGTTATTCAATTCAAGGCATCGTTTATGAGTATGCCGTAAACGGAAGGAAATAATATGGGTACTGGTTATACTCGGCAATCAGACGCTGAAATTGATGATGGATTAACTATTGAGGCTGTCGATCTCGATAATGAATTCGATGCTATTCAGGCTGCTTTTAACGGCACTTCTGGTCACTCTCATGATGGAACTTCTGGTGAAGGTCCTAAGATTTCTCTTACGACTTCTGTTACAGGTGTTCTTCCAGTAGCTAATGGTGGTAATGCTGGTATTAACAATATCACAGCTACAACTGATCCTACGATTAATGATGATAGTAATGATGGTTATGCAGTAGGCTCTCTTTGGGTTAATACAACTACAGATTTAGTTTTTATTGTGACTGACGTCACTGTTGGTGCTGCTGTTTGGAAAAGGTACCAGCCGTATGATGCTGATCTCACTGCTTTAGCTGGTGTAACAAGCGCTGCTGATAAGGTTCCTTACTTCACTGGTTCTGAGACTGCAGACGTAACTACTCTTAGTTCTTATGGCAGAACTCTTATCGATGACGCAGACGCAGCTACTGCAAGAGCAACTCTCGGTGTTGTCATCGGTACTAATGTACAAGCGTATGATGCAGAGTTAAATGCGATTGCAGGTGTAACTAGCGCAGCAGACAAAGTTCCTTACTTTACTGGAAGTGGAACAGCCGATGTTACTACGTTATCATCGTATGGTAGAACTCTAATAGATGACGTTGATGCGTCGGGTGCTTTGGGAACTCTTGGGTTCACAACTTATACTAAAACTCTTATTGACGATATAGATGCATCTACAGCGTTAGGAACTCTTGGTTTTAGTTCCTTTGCTAAGACTGTTATTGATGATGCCGATGCTGCCACAATGAGAGCAACGATTGGTGTTGATGCTGCAGGTGCTAATCAGCCGTTAGATGCTACTCTTACTGCTTTAGCAGGACTTAACTCGACTGCTGGGCTTGTTGTTGAAACTGCTGCAGATGCTTTTACTAAGAGAACACTCACAGGCACTGCTGCTGAAATTACTGTAACTAATGGTGATGGTGCTTCTGGCAATCCAACGATTAGCATTCCCACTTCTGTGACTTTTACGGGTAAAACTATTACTGGTGGTACTTACGCATCAGGTGCCTTTAATGGTACTCTTGGCGCTACTACTCCCAGTTCTGTTGCTGCTACGACTGGTACATTTTCTAGTACTTTGAGTGTGACAGGAACTTCTACATTAGGCACTACGAACACCGGTGCTTTAACAAGTTCTAGCAATATTACTGCAAATCAGAACTTTCAGAGTTCTACAGGTGCAGCTGTACTTGGTTGCACTGGTGCTGGTGGTGTTTACCTTCGTCCTAATGGTGTCGGAAGTACTACCGGACAAATGGTGGTGGATAGTGCGGGTAATGTTACTATCTCTGGCACTACAACCTCTACTGGTGATATTACGTATTCTTCTGACGAAAGAGTTAAGAAAGATATTTTCCCTCTGAACTCTCAATGGGATATTGTTAAAAATATTACTCCTGTCAGATTTACCAGAAAAGAAACTGAGAAAAAGAGTATTGGTTTTATTGCTCAGAACGTTAGAATGTTTGCGCCTGAGTTAGTATTAGAAGACGGTGAGGGTATGTTGTCTGTTGCTTATGGTAACATGGTGGCTATTCTTTGGGAGACTGTTCAAGAATTACAGAAGAGAATTGAAGAATTAGAGGCTAAATAATGACACTTCCTGCTTCTCCCCCTATTAAAGCAAGTGATATAAACGTTGAATTAGGACGTTCTGGTAGTGCAGCGTTTGATATAAACGGTTCTGAAGAAAGAGCGTTAGCGGGAATTCCATCTGGAGCTATTAAATTTTCAGACTTTCTAGGAAAATCCTCCTTTAGTGTAACCTATCAAGGAATTTTCTCCACAAGTATGATTGGCTTAACAAATATAACGGTCTCAGGTGCAACTTTTGGTACGGCAAGTTCTAGCAGACGCATGTTTGCGGCCATTCATGCAATTGGTGGCGCTGGTGCTGCAAGAACTTTAAGCAGTGCGAGTATTGGAGGTGTTGGGGCTACAATCCATGCAAACATCAGTGACCATTTCGGCGCTGGAACCGCCACTTGGAATTTAGCTATTATCAGCGCATTGGTTCCTTCTGGTAGTTCAGGTAATATTGTTTTAAACTACCCAGCAAGCTGGACTAGTGGAACTGTATATGTTGCCATGACTAATGCAATTGGTTTAGTAGGAAATACGGCTAACGACACTGCTTCCAATTTTCCTCCAAGTGGAGGTGCTTCTGCAAGTACGACGATTTCTGTACCGGCCAATGGTGTCCTTATCGCCTGTGGACTGCAGGAGTTAGCCACAGATATCACGATGAGTGCGCCTACGCCCGTTACCTATGACACTACAGACTATTGTGGGGCTATTTTGTCCGGACAGTCTTCAAATGGGTCAAGATCACTAGCTCTCACTTCTTCTGGGGGTTCAACACCTTCTTGCGCAATCGCAGGCGTAACATGGGTTGGACAATAATTTATAAGGAATATTAAATGAGAACGTTAAATAACGCGACTCTCGACCTCATTAAGTCTTTTGAAGGTTGTAGACTGAAAGCTTATAAAGACTCAGTTGGTGTCTGGACTATCGGATATGGTCATACTTCTGCCGCTGGTGGACTACAGGTTAGTTCTGGTTTGACTATTACTCAGGCTCAGGCAGATACTCTTTTAGAAAAAGACCTTATTAAATATCAGTCTTATGTAGAAGCAGCTATCAAAGTGCCTGTTAATGACAATCAGTATGGGGCTATGGTTTCATTATGTTACAACATTGGTCCTGGTAATTTCGCTAAGAGCACTGTAGTCAAAAAAACTAACGCTAGTGACTGGAAGGGTGCAGCAGCCGCATTTTCCATGTGGAATAAAGCAGGTGGTAAGGTTCTTGCTGGTTTAACTAGACGTAGGGCGGATGAAGCCAAACTGTATTTAAAGCCCTCTGAGAAGGTTTCTACTCTTGAGGTATCTGTACCGCAGAAATCTACTGAAACCCCTGTAGCGCCTCCTGTGGCCGATACAGAGCCTACTGAGAAGACTTCGTGGCTTTCTGCATTGATTAATCTCGCAATGGTACTCTTTAATGGAAAGGCAGGACGCTAATGCCAAAAGGACAAGCCCCTTATAATAAAGACTCTAATACTCATGATCCCGATGACAATCATTCTTTCGATGCCCCAATGACTGCTAACGATGGCACGAGACTTATGACGCGAAAGACTTCTATGGGATCACAAAGGGTTCGCGAAAGTTCTAAGCCACCAAAAGACCAAGTTACCCCCGGTAAATGGAACTCTAAAGATTGTATTGATGGTAAAATGCCATGAGAGATTGGATAGCAGAAAGATATAAGGCATTCGTGCCTCTGATTATGGTTGGTATCTATTTAATCAATCAGCACTATGGTTGGGAACTTCCGTTGACTAACGATGATGTCGTAGCACTCCTTGGTGTTATAATCTCTATTGGAGTTCACGCAGTTCCTAACAAACGGAGAGACTAAATGTGGAGTGCAATAGCTAGTTTACTCGGTGGGTTCTTCTCTGGACCTCTAAAACAAATTTCTAATGATCTTAAAGAAGCCTACCAGTCCAAGCTAGCTGCTGCTAACGACGCAGAAAGGATTGCCGCTGATGAACGAATTAATACTCTTGAAGCTAGGAAGTCAATCATCCTGGCTGCTCAATCAGACCCTTTGGAAAGATTGGTCCGTATTGGTTTTGCTTTACCTTTCGTCATTTATAATGCAAAACTCCTAATCTGGGATAAAGTCTTAGGTTTTGGTATCACGGATGGACTTTCACCTGAACTCACACAGTTAATGTGGATTGTAGTTGGTGGCTATTTCTTAGATACAACTGTGAAAAGGATATTTAAAAGATGACAGAGGAACCTGATTTCAAGGATGACGAACTCATCAACATTAAACTTCCCCGTTCACAATATGAACTATTAAAAACAATGATCAAAAGAGAAGAAGCGAATTTGTGGCTTACTAATGCATTAAAGAATAGCTGGATTTGGATTGTTGGTGGTGGAGTCTTGACTATTTGGCTTCTATTTGATAAATTTAATGGAGTTAAATAATGTCTCAAGGTGATACTCCTAACTCTCATGATGTGACTGGTGGAACTAATGGAAGTCTAGTTAATCCCCCTGTGACACCCACTCCGACCCCAACACCAACGCCTACACCTACTCCAACCACTCCTACTGCTGCTACCGCAGATAACGCTACTAGTATTGTAGCAGGTCAGCCAGTAGCTGGTTCAGGACAGATCAATGTTACAGACTATGCTTCTCAAGTTGCACTTGATCCTAGTCTTGCGTTAGCAAAGGATGATCCTAATACCTCTCAGAATGAGAGCGAATACTTACAGGATCACGTTCAAAATATTGATCCTAACGCGGCTGGTACTAATGTTACTGCCCCAACTCAAGGAGCTACACAGGAAGGTCAGACCACTCAGGCTCAAACTGCCCAACAGGCTCAGGTTGATCCTAGAGACGCTACAACTTATGACGCTGCTACTTCCCAACAGAATGTTGAAGAAAATGGACAGGCAACTGCACAGCAGGGTCAAGTAGATCAAAGTCATTTAGTTGATGCCCCTCAGGAAGATGTTCAGGCCATGGCTAATGGTCAGGGTCCTGTAGGTCAAGCACTTAACGATTATGCTAAGCAGAACCTTTCTAACATCATTGACACTAGTACTCCTAGTGGTAAAGCTCTCGCAGAAGCTCTTGGTGATGGCAACTATGTTGACTCCAAGGCTACTCTTAAGGGTCAGTTAGATACTCTACAATCTGAATTCGTAGATGCTAATGGTAATCCTAAGATACCCGGATGGGCTGCTGGTACTGCTAGAAACGTTTCTAAGATTGCTGCTTTCAAAGGTATGTCTGGTACTGCTGCTACTGCAGCGATGGCTCAGGCTATCATGGAGGCTTCTATCCCTGTTGCTCAACAGGACGCTTCATTCTTTCAAACTCTTACTCTTAAGAACTTAGATAACAAACAACAGGCTACTATAAACAAAGCCAATGTGTTAGCTAATTTCGAAATGACTAACTTAGACAACAGAATGACTGCTGCTGTTGAGAACTCTAAAGCATTCCTTCAGATGGATATGCAGAACCTCGACAACAAACAGCAAGCAGAAATGCTTAATACTCAGTCTAGAGTTCAGTCTATTCTTGAGGATAGTAAGCAGGAAAATGCTTCTAGACTTTTCGCTGCACAATCTCAGCAGGATATGGATAAGTTCTACGATAGTCTAAATGCTTCGATTGGTCAGTTTAACACTTCTCAGTTGAATACTATGTCTCAGTTTAATACTGGACAGTCAAACGATATGTCTAAATTTAACGCTGATTTAGAAAATAACAGAGATCAGTTTTATAAGACCATGCAGTACAACGTAGACACTGCTAATGCTAAATGGCGTCAAACGGTTACTCTTCAGGATAATGCAAACCAGTTCGAAGCTGCTGCTACTGATGTTAAAACTATGACTACTATTTCTCAGGAACAGTTAAATCAGATTTGGGATCGTTCAGACGCCCTTCTTGATTACGCTTGGAAGTCTGCAGAGAATGAAGCAGATCGTAAGGCTCAGATGACTATGGCTAAGTTTCAAGCTAACGCTGCTAATAAGGCAGCTAATTCAGCTGGAATTGGTGCCATTGCTGGTAGTATCGCAGGTAAAGCTGCAGGCTCATTACTCGATTGGGCATTTGGTTAAAAGGAATTAAGATGGGTGTTACATTCGAAGATATGGTTACCAAGTCTATGCGTCTCTATTGGAAGAAGACCAAAGACTATGGCGGTATGACTTCTACAAAGGACACGAAGTATAATAAATCTTATTTCGATAATGTCGAGAAAGAAATGCTTCCTGCCGATCAGAAATACACTAAACCAAAATTACCAGATGCTAAAAACATGAGTGGTATTCCTGGGATGATGCCTACTCCAAATGGTCCTATTCCCGGAGAAAATTATACTTCTGATACCAAGAACTATCCTTGGCATCGTCCCCCAGAGGTTACTAACCTCGACGACGCTATTCAACTTTCAGCTAAACAGTTGATGGATGAAGAGAAGTCAACGGGTCTTTTAACTATGATGCAGATGGGTACTCCCATTTCGTTACTTACCGATATCTTTGTTACAAGTGGTATTGGTGCAGGTAAGTGGACTCCGGATTATGCTATTCTATTAGCTGGCCCTGTTAGTCATATCATGATGTTGATGGCTAAAGCAGAAGGTATTGAACCTGATCTTGGTATTGATTTACCAAATAATCCTCATACTATTTCTTACATGAAAGCTATTACAGAAGATCAACAGAACGTTGCTAACGTTTATAAGTCTCTCGATGAGCCTGAAACGATTGCCTCTATGCAGAATGCAGTTAAAGGTTTTATGGGTATGGGTCAACAGACGTCTGCCCCTAGTGAAGAATTAAATGAAACTACACCAGATAATGAAGTGACTGAAGGAGAACAATAATGGCAGGTGGATTTGCTGCAGGCTTTGGGTCTGCCTTTGCCCAGTCCTTTAATCAACAGACACAGAACGATGCTCAGCATAACGAAGATGCTTTTCGTCTACAGTACCAAGACTATATCTCCCAGAGAGATTATCGTCAGAAGATGGACTTAGAGAATAAAAAGAACCTTCGTGTTGCTCGTAGTATTGTTGCGGCTACTGGTGCCCCTCCTGAGACTGTTTCGTATGCTTACGATCAGTTAACTGGTGGTGCAGACCCCATGAGTGTTCAGAAGTACTTAACTGAAAATCAGGCCGTTGTCACAAAGAATACAAATACTACTCAGCCCGGTGCTGGTGCTACTGCGTCTGATGCACAACCTGCTGATCCTAGAGACAGTTTAACTCAGTCTGCTCAGTCTTCTGTTGACTCTCAGATGAAGTCTTCTGGTTTAAAAGCTCCTGCTTCTGGTGGTATCTTTGGAGATATCAAACAGGGTATCCACAATGTGTTCCATAGTGGTGCACCTACTGCGGGCAGACAGTCTAACGCTAGAACTCAAGAGATTGCTGATGCTTCTGGTACTACTGCTCAGAACGTTCAGGATACTCTCGGTGGTAATAATATGCCGGGTGATCCTGTCGATGGTATGCCAAATGCTTCTGTTAAGTTTGTTCCCAAGGGTGCAACCTTTGAAGCTCTTAGAGACAAGGCCAACAACTTGGGTGATGCTCAGGCATTGGCTGTGTGGACTGAGAACAATGGTACACCTGAACAAAAGAATTACGCTAATACTCTCTTAGAGAAGTATAAATTACTTAAGGCTAATGAGATTAGAGATAATGGTTATGCCCTTGATCCTTCAAAGGCTCCTCAGAGAGGTATGGTGAGAAATCCTGATGGTTCTTATCAAAACCAGTTTGTCACTCCTGATTACTCTCAAGGATATGATAATCCCGTTTGGAAAGACGCTAAGGGCAACGTGGTTGATGCCAAGAGTGTTGCTCCCATTGGTCCTGCACAAGAAAAAGATATGCAGGGTGTTGCCAATGAAGGTTCTGATGACCTGAAGACTTACGATCAAGCTAAGAATGACCAGAAGAACTTCATCCGTACTGCTAGCGATTACATTAAGTTGTTGAAAGACACTAATGGTAAATACGACGGCAAGGTCATGGATTTGACTGGCGATGTTTCTCAGGTTGCTGATAGAGTTCGTAGGGCTGTTGTTAACATTGCTGACTTAGTGTCACCTCGTGGTGAAGTGCCAGATGCTAATGTTGCTATTGCCTCTCTCGATAAGACAGAGAAAGCTCTTCGTGACGAATTAATGTCTGGAAAGCTCGTTGATAGAGTTTCTATTAACGCTGCTAAGGCAACTCTCGTTGATATCCAGGGTACTAAACTCGCGTATCAGATGGCGGCTCAGGCCAATGGTTCTACCAAAGGTATCTCTAATAAAGACTTTGAGAACTACAAGAACGTAGTGGCTGGTGGTGGTAACCCTCAGACTGCTGCTAAGGCTCTACAGATGTCCATCCAGCAGGGTAATCAGTCTATCGCTGATATGGAGAAGAATGTTAAAACTGGTAGAGGCGCGGCTGCTTACTACAAGCAGAAGTATCCGGGTGCTCCCACTGGTTTTGATATGGGTAAAGACTTTAATACTGAGTCTGCTGAAGACCCAACTCTCGCTGAAGCTTTAAAGAATATCAATGCGGATGCTGGTGTGGAAGACAATCCTGGTCAACAGGTAGATACTACTCCAAATGTGCCTGATTGGGCACAGAAAGCTACTAAACCTATTCTAGATTTCAAAGGTGAACCTGTCCTTCCTGGTGCTTGGAAGTATATGTCCCCTGAACTTCAAGAGTATCTCAAGAAAAAGAATGGACTCTAAATGGCTACAGAACAAGAACTCCAATTAGAGTATGAATACGCTCAGGCCAAAGCAAAAGCAGAGGCTGAACAAAATTCTGCCATGGAACAGGAGATTAATGCTAGAGGACCAATGAATGCCTCTGGTTCTCCTGATGATCGTCAGGTAATTAGCGATGAAGAAAACGCTAATAACTACCAAAGCGGTATAGAAAATATTCCTCATAACACATACCTCGAAGCTAGAGGCTTAGCAAAAGGTGTAGCTCACACAGGAGTTGGCCTTGCTAGAACTGCGCAAGCAGTCGGTAGTACCATTGGTTTTGGTTTGGGTAATGTTTACGACTACGCTGCCAATCACTCTGGAGGTTATCTTACTCCTAGAAGTGAAGAAACTATTGCTGCTGGACACCGCAATGCGGATGAAAGTCAGAAAGAAATGGCATCTTGGGATGAAGCTATTGGTGGGGCCAAAGGTACTCCTGAAAAAATCATGATGCCAATAGGCCAGATCGGTGCTAATATTGCTTTTGCTGGCGGTGCTGGTGCTGCAGTTAAGAATGCTATTGTTCCAGCTGTTGGAAAGGTGGCAGGTTATCTTGGTGGAGCACTAGCAGGTGGAGCAGTTGCTGCCTCTAGTATGCCCGATCAAGAAGGTCTTATCGTTCGTTCTGATGGTCCTGTTGGCTTCAAAATCAACCCCGATGACGACGCTGCTACCCAACAGACCAAGAAGTTTATGAACCAATCGTTGGATAACATGGCTCTTGGTATTGTTGGTGACGGTGCTTTTGCCCTTGGTAAAAAGGGCGTTGAAGTTGTTAACAACATTAGGAAAAGCATCTTTACCAATTGGAATAATCTTCCTGCCATGAAGCAACAGGCTGCTGAAGATGTCTTAAGTGTCTATGGTCAGTTAGGTGAACATCCTACTGCTGAACAACAGAGACAAGCTGCCCAAGAAGTCGTTGATCTTATCGATCAACATGGTGAGAAAGCCTATGACTTTGGTGAAGGTGTTGGGACTAAGACAGTCAAACAAGACACCATTAGCACTATTAACTCTGGTTTGGATGAAACCAATCCTGAACAGTTGTCTGTTAAAACCAAGATGGAAGCTTTACGTTCGTCTGCAAAGAGAGGTAACGCTCCTAAGACTGCGGTACAATTACAGGAACCAGAACGAGTTCTAAATGAAGGACTCCAAGAGGCCCAAGCTGCAAGAGGTGGTAAAGCTGCAATTGATCAAACAAGACAGGCTCTCCAAGAGAGAGCTCAAGTAGCCGCTGCTAGCGAAGATGTTCCTGCTCAAATGGCTAAAAATAATTTAGTTAAGCAATCTTCTGACTACACTGATGTCCTCAGGAACGATCCAACTTTTTCCCCTATTATTAAACAGGCGGAAGATAGTGGTATTAAACTAGACATTAACAAACTTGAGAATAGTAAGAAGAGTGAGATTGTTCAGGCAGTAAAAGATATCCGTAGTGCAGACGCTTCGGTTAGAAATGCTGCTTACGATAAGATATCTGAAACTGGTGTACCTTATGGGCCTAAACTCTGGGGGGATGCAGTAGAAAAAGCGAAGGATTATATCCCTAGTAACATTGAAAGTCTCATTGAGAAATCAGATGGTACTTTTGGTTATTTGAATAACGAAATTCGCCCTAGACTCTCTGAAACTATCAGTGCTGCGCGTAAAGCAGGCGATTATGAAACTGCCTCTGCTTTACAAGAGCTGAGAGATAATATCACTAAGAGTCAGATTGATTATATCAAGAAGAAGGCTGGTGGTTCTGCCACCGCTCGTTTGGTCGATGAAGCTACTGCAGAGAACATTAGATACTCTGAGAAATACAATCAAGGTATCGGTAGAGAACTCAAACAGAACGAGAAAACCTTTAGTCCTAAAACTATGCCTATTGACTTTGAAGAAAAGGGTAGGCAAATCGTAGATAATGCTATTGGTAACCCCAATAGAGATAAATCTATTGGACAACTGAAGGAAATTCTTGGTCCTGAAAAGGAAGGTTTGGTTGCTGATACTGCTTTAGTAAAAGCTACTAAAGACATTCAGGCAGGTAAAGGTGCTGACTTCGATAAGATTACTGATGATCTTCAGAAGATGGGTCATAACTTCGGTCCTGAGCAGCAAGCTAGACTTGAAGGTTTTCTAAATGATGTCAAGAACAAAAAGATGTCTCTTGACGATTTAGAGAAAGAAATCCCTGAACTTGAAAAAGCTTCAACTATTGCTAAAGATAAGATTTTCAATGACGATTTTCCCACTCTCTTTGAAAATGTTTCTGGCAAACAAGTTCCTAAAGGTAGAGGTTATGAAGTCTTTGAAGACGCAATGAATGCAAAACAACCTCGTGTTATTGAGAAACTCGTTGAACAAGCATCTAAAAATCCTAGAGACCTCGAAGGTTTAAAGACTGCTTGGCTTAAGTCTGCAGAAGGAAAGATTAGTTCTAATCCTAAATCAATTGGAGAACTCTCTGAGAACTTCGTTGAGAATGGTAAGAAAATCTTTGGTGATGACTCACCAGAAGTTAAAGCTGTTACTGGTCTAAGAAACGAAGTTGAAAAACTTCAACAGTCTCTAAATAGACCTGGAATGGAAGGACTTTCTGCTACAGAGAACCAATCGAAGTTCAGAAGCGCTATTGCATTCTTATCTACGTTTGCTTTCGGTGTTCTTAATCCTACAGCTGCTAGAGTGAATAAAATCACTAGTAACCTAGCGGAGTCTTATAACTCTACAACTAAAGCTCATGAAGCTATCGATACTATCCTTTCGGATAATAAAGAAATGAGAGACGCTATGGTTAACTTGATTAACAAATCGAGAAACCAATTGTCTCCTGCTCAGTGGAAACAGTTGTATGCTGCGGGTGCTCGCATTGGTCTTTACAATTTGAGATCAAGTAAGCCCTTGAACATTCAAACCGATACAGCTATTAGCAAATAAAAAAACCCCCGGCGTCCACTTAAGGATACCGGGGGTTTTCTTTTACTCTATGTGTACTACAGCTTCATCAATAAGTTTCATAATCTCTTTGAGAGCTTCTGACTTACCAAGTATTTCATCATCGTAGTCACCATGGGTTGAAGGGTGATATGAGATATAAATTTCATTTAAAAGAACGTCATAAATACGCTCTTCTAGTTCTTCTCTAGTCACTCAACAACTCTTAGTTCTTGAGAATACTTAAAGTACTTTTCGAACTTCTCTTGTTTTGCTATTACGGCAGCTTCAGTAACAGGAAATTCAGGTAAAGGTAAGATTTTCTCTTCATGAGCTAAATTGATTAAAGCAAACATATCAGTAATTTCGTTAACGATACGTTCTCTATTAGTAAATTCAGACTTATGGTATTTCTCGTTTAAACCAAAGATGAGTGTTTTATTGATATCTTGGATTACTTCAGCGGCTTCTTCAGCAATTTTAATGAGAATATACTGTTCGCGACTAAGCATAGTAGTCCTCACTAGCACGCCAGTTGTCTAAGATTTCCTGAGTTGCAGTCGAGTTATTACCAATGACTTCAGGGCGATCATCAATCCAGACATCCGGGTTCCAACCATGATCCACGGGGGACTTCTTGTCAACAAACCAATTGCAAAAGAAACGTTTAGCGATACCATCAGTATAAATAACAGGGATATCTGAACGGACCTGGTTCTCTGAGAGTTTATCATCTACAGGAGAACGATACGTAACAATACGTACCTCGTGACCTTTCTTCTTAGCTAGGTCAACAACGTCATTCCAGAAATCTCTATCTAAGTTATAACACTTGTCGTAATCAAGACCGATCTTCAAGTTTATTCCCTTCTGTCCAAGCCTCTACAGCGTTAGGATACTTCTCAATAATAGCTGTGGCCTTTTCGTTTAGTTCTTTAATCCAACCATCATTCATTTTCGGGGGTCTATCATCGTTGAACTTACCAGCGATCATAGCATCACGGAGAACCATAAGGGTTGCAATAGCTTTGACCACATGGGAGAGACCGCTATCAGGATCGATGTCTTCTCCTTCCCACCAGGCCATCATATGTCTAAATAAAGCATCATAATAAACACTCGCAGAAATACCTGCAACTCTATAATTATGTCTGCCATACTTACGAGCCCCTTCGAGCATAGCTAATCCTACTTCCATCATTGCGGGAGAGGACACAGTGCTCATAGGGGCTTTTTTCGTTCCTACACTATCCTTAGGGTTAGTATCTTTCTTACTTGCTTCCAAGCTTCTTCAAATCCTTCTCTAGTTCTTCTGCGTAGGCTTCTAACTTTGCGAGAGTATCCATTGCATTTTGGATTGCTCTCTGATTGGACTCTACTGTTTTCTTCCAGGAGTTAATCTGATTGTTAACCCTATCGAGGTTATTCTTGATCAACTTACGGGAAGGGGTGGTATCAACGTAGTTATTACCCAACTGCTGTGGAGGAGTATAAATAGGAACCTCTACACGAGGCATTACTGTAGTACTCGGTACTAAATCAAAATAGTCTAAATGATTTGCCATTAATCTAAATCTAACTCCAATTGTCTCTCTTGAACCATTACGGCTGTTCTATATTTACCATCAATCTTTACGATCTCACCTTTGATAAAATCATGTTCCATTTCTAGTTCGTAGAACGTGTCTTCCAACCAAAGGCTTGCATCCTCCAGATTGTCGAATTCTTCTAGACGAAACTCTCTCATTTTGTTTATCCTTCCAGTGAACAAAGCCAATCGGTTGTTGGAGTTCTGTTTCATAAACTGTCATAGTTCTATCTGTAGGCCAGAAAAACTCATCATCATCCCCATTGGGCTGCCATTGCTTCTGCGAACCCTTTAAAGGTTGTACTCCTGATGTTACTTCTCTCTGCTGAGGGAGGGAGGTTATACCACGTTGGGAGACTCTTGCCGGACTTCGTGACATGTCTTTCTCCTTTATCTACGATATTGGTCGGTTCTAACAACGGGAGTCCTTTCAACCAGAGTCCTGTTTTCTTAGAGAACGGATCGCCGAACATCCACGGATGTACATACTGGTCAGCTTTGCGAAACATCTTACCGAGACGTCCCACAGGGTTCTCAATAGCAACGCGATCAGCATACTCGAAGAAACTAGAAGCAAAGGTAATAGCAGGAAGGTATAAGTCTGGGCGGTTTGCATACCATCTATTTCCTGATACAGCTAGGTAAGTACACGATGGATGAGCAATGATAATATCCCAGCCACGTCCAATAACATCAGCGACATCACCAACATAGTGATTATCGCTCCCGTCAGTTGCAGGAAGAAGGTCGCACGAAAGTACTTCATGACCCCTTGCACGAAAAGCTTCCCGTACTGTTCCACTAAATTCACACGCAACAAGTACTTTCATGAACCTCTAAACATACAAAAGATAACAACACCAATACACAGAAAGAAAACACTTACTGCAAAACAACTATAAAACATTATCTAACTCCACGTGCTAATTCGTCAGCTCGCTCATTGTATTCATGACCGGCATGACCTTTAACCCATGTGAATTTAACTGACTTCTGTCTCTTAGACCAAATATCGTATAAATCCCACAGATCATTATTAATGTTTCTTTTCCAGCCAGTAGCACATCCAATTACATATTGACTATCAGTGATAATTTCTACGTCAGTGGATATACCACGTCGATCAAGATAAAGGAGTGCCTCTAACACCGCTGTTAGTTCCATACGATTATTAGTAGTATCTTCAGTCTTACCAAAGATGCTAATCTCTTCGTTGTCACTAACTGTGATAATGGCACTCCATCCACCTTGCCGACGGCTACATGAACCATCGGTGTATACTCTCACTTATGCTTCTTCTTTTTGTTCTTCTTACTTTTACCTGCTTCACTCATAGCAATAGCGATAGCCTGATCCTGTGGTTTACCATTGCTACGTTCAATTGCAATATTTGCAGAAATAGCCTTCTGCGAGCTACCTTTCTTCAGGGGCAATACGCGGGTCTCCTTTTCTTCCATTCGTAGATGGCGTATTCATAACCATCGAAATACGTTAATGTTTTATAATCGCACTTAGTACATTTCAGTTGGTCAATGAATGGTCCGTTATCGACATACTCTGCGTGACCACCACATTCACACTTTAAGTCTTTTAATTTCATTCAGCGTCTACCACTTCATAATCATGAAGTTTAAACCATTCTCCTGAATGTAAACTGTCTTTGAACTTCTCATGAAATTCTTTCTCTCTATAACCACCGTCTTCAATAAATCGAACTATACTTATGTGGTAAGGGTTAGCAGCCTTTAATTGTGAGACTCTTCGATTTAAATCGTCTGTTCTTCCTATTTTAACAAATTCATTGCAACGAATGAAATAAAGATGTCTACCAGTCTCATGTATCATTTTAATTCTCTTCGAAGAAAGTTCTTTCGCTAGACACCCACAAGATTTAACTGAGTTAGACACTAAATGAGAAGACTTTACTTGAGTCTCATTTCCACAAGAGCAGGTACACCTCCATAAGATGTACCCACCCTTACGAGTCTTACCAACTGGCTCTACTGCTGTTAATCTTCCGAAGACTTTACCACTATGGTCTTTAGCTTTATGTGGTAATATCAACGAATTCACATGAGTCAGCTGTACAACTTAGAATCTGCATACCAGAAGTATTATCTTCTTGTTCATAATACGAGAGGTCTTCCCACCTTATCTCTTTAGGCATCTTCCCTTTCAATGCTTCATACTCTTCTTTAGTGCATTCCTGATAAGGAGCTTGTCTATAAGTGTGATTTGAATAAGGGAGAAAACTAACCCCACTGATAATATCGAAGTTCTTATAAACCCATCCACCAACTTCTGGCCATTCGTTTTCCTTGACCGATACAGTAATGGAGGGTTTGTGTTCACACCAATTCTCCTGAATTCTCTTCCAGTACTCAAGTTGTTCTAAAGCTGACCAATCATCACGTTTGATTGAACCTTCTGGTGATTTCATAGGAAACGAAAACACAGTGGTTGTGTTTGGTTTCATCACATCGGGTTCATGGGGGATGCCACTCTCAATCAGAAAAGTCGTGAGAGGGTCTTTGTTATCGGCTCGTACTGTACGTATATAATAAGCAGAATGTCTGCCGTGCAAACCACTGGCGCTATCCACGAGCTGCGATACAGTGCCAGAAGGCTTAACACAAGTACTAGCGGTACTGGTAGGAATGCCAATAAGAGAAGCGTATTCACTGTTGGTTGCATTTACTACATCCTTTAAAATACTCTCGCTAATTTCCCCTTTAACAAACGCAACGTTGTCAAGTTGACCCGTTAAGCTTACACCTAAGAGTCGTTCTTCTTCAGTGTTATCTGTCCAGATTTTTCTAAGGTAGGGAAAATAAGTGAGGGTACTTTGGAGCGTACCAAGGATTGCTGCAAGACGTGCTTTAGCTCGTAGAGTCTCTTCTGTATCATAGGATCGGATAACAATCTCTGTAAGATTACAGAACTGGTATGGTCTAAGGATAATTTCACTACAGGGGTTTGTCCCAAAGTCAATATCCGATTTACGTCTTCCGTTTCGAGCTGCTTGTCGTTGACTAGCGACACGATTAAAGATACCTCGCTCGCCTGATTTACTTTCATATAATGATAACCATTCTTGAAGGAATGCTCCAACCTCTGGTTTCTCTGTGTACGTTACAGAGTTATTTGCTAACGCTCGTTGTCCTTCTGTTTCCCACCAACTACCACTCTTAGCTTTTCTCATACGATCATCGCTGAGATTACTAAGAGAGATCATTGCACTACGGCGAACTCCTCCGACAACGACGATCTCTCCAATCTTACAGAGGATATCGTGGCACTCAAGGGAGTTAAGCTTTCGACCAGATGCATTTCGAAACTTAGAAATGACGAACTTAAACAAGTCCTCCAAAGGACCGGGACCACTAGCGCGACCTCCGAAAGTCTTGAGACGAGCGCCTGCGGGCCGAATTCTACTGATGTCCCATTTGGGAATTTCACCAGCATACAATAGTGAGACCACTTGCCGTAAGGCTTTGGCCCAACCTTCTTTAGAGTCTCTGACAACAACTGTCGTCTCGCTCTCAAATAGTTTGCTTGGAACCTCTGGTAGCTTCTGGACGTATTGTCGTTCAACGCTAAATCCTACTCCTGTACCACACAATAGAATAAACATTGCTTCATCAAATGACTTAACATCATCGATAGGTAAGTATGCACAATTGTAACCAGCAGTGTTGTCTCTCTCTAGTGCAGGACCTGCAGTCATCAGTGCCCTCATAGAGGGCATTACTTCTAGGTTATATATCGCATCATATAATTCACCATACAGATCGTCTCCGACAACAAATCCGTGCTTGTCGAGAACGTGTGACTGAATGAAGTCAAGGTAACGCGAGACCGTTTCGTCCCAGTTTTCACGCCGTTTTTCATCTGGTTTAAACCTTGAGTACCTGCTCTTGTAAATGAATTCTTCGTAGAATGTCGGGAAAGGCGAAGCCTTTGGCTTACTTGGAAAGGGTGAGGGTTTATTGGTCTTTGTCATTATTCTCCTTCATCTTCGTCTTCCATTGGATGATCATCTTGAATATCAATTAAGTCTTGTAGAGCAGCACAGAAAGCATTCCATGCAAGGTTCATATCAGGATCGTCATCGATAGGTCTTTGACCCATGTAGTGAAACATATCCTCAAAGGAACCCTCCCAGTCCATCTTCTTGAAGAACTCGTTTTTTGTCATTCCTTGTTTCTCTCTTCAAGCTTACTATAGTTGAAGTCAATCATTTCCTGGAATGTGATACCAAAGGTATTGAGTACACCTGCTACACCCCAGAAGGTATCACCAATTTCATCAATGATCTTTTCGCGATCAATCTCTTTACCTTTACGGTTTGCCTTCGTGAGCAATTCAAGGACTTCGCCCGCTTCGCTAACCATTTCCAAAATGGACTGTGCCTTCGCGTCTTTGTCATTAAACTTCTTCTTTACGTAAGCCGCATAGGTCGGTTGCCAATTCATATATTCATCAAGAGTCAATCTGGTTCTCCTGCAACATTAACTTTAAAAATGTAGTACGGACCGTCGTAACCTAATTCCTTAACATAAAAATTCTCGTGAAACTCTTCAGCTTCCTTCTTTTTAAAGAAATAGTACTTTTCACCATCTTCAGTTTCAAGTCTGAATATTGTCAATTGACATCCTTCTTATCTTTAACTTCAGGGGGTTCAATCTCCCACATTGTCTTAACTAGTTCAGTAGCTACAAGTTCAGCAGACTGTTCTGGATCAGGAAGAAGATCAATAGTCACCTGATAGATTTCATTCACAGTTTCAATAATGAAATGAGCTTCAAGTTTTGGCATGTGAACCTCAAGGAGTTTATACTCCTGGGGTAAGTACTTACTAATCAAGTCTTTCAAACTAATTCACTCTTTTTGAGAATTGCAATAGCAACTTTGCACTGTTCTATAGTTATGTCGTAGTCAAGAATAAACCCTTTTAATTCAACGATAGCGTCTTCATTTGACTTAATACTTCTAGTGTTATTCTCTTTCTGACTTTCGCAAAGTTTAATTTGTCTTTCTAGAGACTTAATTACTCTGTCAACGCCTTCCATGAGTAGTCTAACTCCTTGATATTTCCGATTGTATCCTGCCACATCTTAGCAAGGTCTTGTATTTCCTTCTGAGCATGAGGATCAATACGTAGTTTATAAGCTCTAGCCCAAGCAGCTAGAGAACCCGTCGTATAATACTCGGTGTACATCGATTGAGGGAGAACCATACGAGCTTGTTCAGGGGCGACTTCGTTTTCAATCATTGTATTGTAAAGCCACTCAGCGTGGTCTAGAAATTGAAGATACAACTCCTTGACATCTTTAGTTGCAAATTCAGATCTAATCCATCCATCCTCGTATCTTTCTTTATCAATTTCCCATTGAAGTTTTAAGATGAATTCATCAGATGATCCTTGTTTAACTGATCCTTCTGGTCGTTTACGCCAAGTGTCAGGAGTGAAGAATTCAGGGGCATCATCAACATAACGTCTGGAGACTTCATTGTAGGAAAAACCCACCATGTGTTTAAATCTCTGTCTTGCAACAAAAATGGGCACTTTTTCTCTAAGAGTGATTTGTACATGGGTGAAGGGTGTGAAATGATTGTTTCTCGCTAGAAAATTTATTAGACCTTGGTTCTGATCTTTAGTGTAATTACTGGCTTCCTTATGAAAGGAAACTCTTGCTGCGTCTGCAACACGGTCGTCAGAACCCATGAAATCAATTAAGGTTACCTGCAAATTATAGGCTCCAAATAAGAAAAAAGTTCTTGAGCCTTCTTTAGTCTACGCTCTCCTAAATGAGGCATAACTCTTATTAAAGTATCAAAAACTTCTTGTTGTCTTTGTATTGTTAAAATCCATGTAGGTTTTCTAGTTGGGCGGGGTGCCCTATAAGACACCCTTCCTACACCCAATTCTTTATGAAGTTTATTGATAATATCTTCATCAGTCATTTCACATTGGATAGAACACTGAAATGTTTTACCCTTTCGTCGTTTGAAAATACTAAAACAACCTTCACCTTCTAGAATACCAGAGGACCACTTAAAGTCCTCTTCCATCATTTACTGATAAACCTTCTTGGTTTCTGCTGCGGGAGCAGTACTCTTTTCGGCAGTCTTATCATCCTTCTTCTTAAAGACATCAGACAAAGCAGTCTCAAGGTAGTCGTTAATCTCTGTTACAGGAGTGTAGTAGTTGATGTAGCTAGCACGAGGATAGCCACCAGTAAGAACACCAATCAACTTATACTTACCATTGTCAAAGGTGAACATACCAGAACCACTTGAACCAGGGGCAGTATCCGGAGTTGCTCTATAGAACATACGGGACTGAGAGATATCGTTAAAGGCGTCCTGCTGTTCAAGATACCCAAGCTTACCTTCAGTTTCCGTCTGGCCTAAACCAAGGGGGAAACCCTCGACGATGACAGCCTGACCATACTGAAGATTGATGTCACGAGAAGCTACTTCTGCGACGTTCTCGAAAAGGTCCTTCTCGTCACGAAGTTTAACAAGGGCTAGATCAGACTTGTAGGACTGACCAAAGACATCACCATCACTGATCGACTTGCCATTCTTCTTAATACCATCATACTGGTCCTTAGCGATAGGAACCATAGACTTATCGTCGTCCTTAACACAGTGCTTGGCAGTCAGTACGTATGTAGCCACCTTTCCAGTCTTGTCATCCCGCTTAGACGAAATGATTGTTCCTGAGCAGTAAGCATCGAGACGAACAACAGGGGCACGAACCTGATCAACAAGGGGATCAGCCTTTGCATTGCAAGAGCCAATTGCAATTAATCCAATCAACCCCAGAGCAACTCCAAGGGCGAAAGATACATTAGGTCTAGTAAACATGAGTCTCCTTTTAGTTTTCAAGGTATTTAAAAATATCTACGTTGGTAGTGAGAGTTTCATTACTGTCATCGACCTTCAGATCAATCACCTCCATGAAATAGTGTTCATCAATAATACCCATTTCGATGGCCTTCTTAGTGAACATTTCACCAAGGATATGAAACGTAATTTCTATAGTTGCCGGCTTATAGATATCGTACATAGCCGGACGATGAGTGGGTGTAATTTTTGTCTCCGCCTCGGGGCGCACCTCTTTGGTGGTCAATTACACATCACTCGTTAGGATTTCCCTGAGGTTCTCAGGGTTAAATGCTCCTGCACTAAACAGGAGAATGAATGCATCTACGGGATCAACATCTAGTTCCTCTAGGAGGTCTTCAAACGAATAGTCTTCCAAGTAGCCCTGAACGAACTTCTCTAAATCCCTTTCTAATTCTTTGTTCATATTATGTTCCATTCTATTATTCGTCACTGAAGAGGTTGAAGTCTCCTTCTTCTTCATCGGTTGACGGTAGTTGTCTAAGATCAATACGCTCACGGACATACTTTCCTTTTTTAGCGTTAGTGATTTTCATTGCGAACGCGCCATGGTTCTCGTTCAATGCCTGTGCCACAGGATTACGAGACTTCTTTTTCTTGTACTTCATAGCGCGTTTAGTCCTAGTCTCAAAGTCGCTCATTTTACTCTAAGGTCTTCAATATTCACAGGAGTATAATCAATCTGCTCAACACAGACACACTTATATGGACCCTTTGGTGAAGCTTTCTCATGAATATGCCCATGAACATTAATAGCGCCTTCGCCAGCTCTTACAATTGAGCTTTCATGCACGGGAACGTGAGTAAGCATTAAACCAAATTCTTTAAAACATCTAAAGAGGTAAATCTTTTGGAATACTTCACCAAGTTTAATTGGACCCATGGGTCTCTTAAGGTCATCATGATTTCCTAAGATCAAACGTTTCTTGCCGTTTAACCTAGAAAAAATCTTAGCCATACGATCACCATCACTCATGTAAACATCACCAAGATGATAAATCTTATCCCCTGGTTTAACCACAGAGTTCCACTTTTCAATCATGTGTTCATTCATATGGTCAACGTCTTTGAATGGACGGTTTGAGTAACCAATGATATTCTCATGGTTGAAGTGAGTGTCGCTAATAACCCAAATGTTCCTCGTCATTTCTTAGCCCACTCCTGAGCAACAACGGCAATCCAGTATTCAAGTTCTTCTTTTATATCTCTCTTGGGATTATCTTTATGATCCATAACCCATCTAAAGAGTCTATGGGAAGCTTCCTCTTCGATCTTATAAAATTGATTACTTTCCATATTCTTTCTTTAACCATTCCATACTAATCCATTGCAAATCGTAGTTACCGTCTTCAACGTCTCTCTTAACGACAAGACCCCTAGACCACAGATCATTTATGGCGCCAGCCCAATCTGTTTGGTAGTCTACGAAGCAACCAGCTACTAGTCCGTGGATGCGTTTACGTGCGTCCACAGCGCGTACGCTGTAATCAAAAGTGTGAGAGTGGCCGGCAGTGCAGGACTTGAAATTTTTAGTAATGAGAGAGTACCCAGGGTGCTCACCAGAGACATTCCTACCGCTGACGCCAGCAATAAAGTAATGCGCGTATGTGACCCCATCGACCTCAAGTGTGCCAGGAGTTTGTCCTTGATATCGGACAATATCGTTGTAATCTTTGTCAAGTTGAAAATCCTTAAATCCAATTGTGCCTTCAAGTTCTGAAGATTGTTCGAGAACTCTACTCATTCTCTCTTCGTGGTTACCCTCGAAGAACACAGAGTAAGGCCGTTTCTTTTTCGCTTTACGGAAAGGTGCCCATAATCTTTCAGAGAACTCTAACCCAGCATCTAAGTCTTTACGATAGGCTCTGCCGTGAAATGAGGCTTTACCTTTGTCGTATCCACTAAATGCGGGAAGGTCCCATTGATCACCTAAGTTGATAAATACGTCTGGTTTCAAATCCACCATGAACTTACCAACCCAGTCAGCACGGTCGTTGTCATGGTCGCCGTGAGCGTGAGGGTCAGGCAGTACTAGGTGAACTCTACTCAATCATCCAAACCCTTCTCAACTCTAATAACTCTAGACCAAGTACCCGTCTTAAAGACTGCATGAATTGTCTGAACAGGGTATACACGGTGCCTGTGACCTCCGATAGGAACAGGATAATCATAAGGTTCACCAAATTCATCTTGGTCTTGCTCACTTTCATCTACAGGAAACTGAAAGGGACGTTCGTAAACAAAGAACGCTAGGGGTGCTTCTACCTGTCCACCATAACCTACGTTATTCATAATACCATGAGCCAAGACTTCTTCCTTGACACCATCGTTAAGAGTAACAATATACTTATTCATTCTTCAAACCATTCGCTAGGGACTGAGTTACCAATGGCGAATACAAAACCGTATTTCTTGGCCCAATCCGATTGTTTCATAAATGTGCCATCACGTCTTGTGGCACCAACTTTACCGTCTCTATAAAACATAATCCTAAGATCAAGGTCAGGATGCTGCTGTTTAACTGCAATCATCTTCTGCTTCACCTTGTGATCAAAGGCACGACCATTGCCCTTGCACTCGATGTAAATCTTAGAACCATCCTTCTTAGTTATAACAAAGTCACAAAGATAATCACCTTCAATATAATATTCAATCTTCTCCTGCTCATAGTCTAATTGAGCATACTTAGGAAGCTTTGATTTAATGTCAAGATAAATATCGTGTTCGTACTGTGATCTAACAGTCTTCTTACCAATTTTAGGTAGCTTAGGCTGAGTTTTCTTTCTCCTGCTCAATAAGTTTTATTCTCCTATGTATGTCGATGGCCTCGAACTGTAATTCAGTTACGTAGGTAGGCCACCAAGAGTATTTATAAATTTCATCGTCAATAACACGAAGTCGTCTCTTAAGTAATTTCGTTGACACGAGGCTCAAGTTCCACTTTCGTTAGAGTAATAGGTCCAGTACTGTAAAGGAACGTTCTGGCTTCTGGCCAGCAAGATTTTTTAAAGGGACAATACGAACAGTTTACACCAAGTTTCATATTACCCGATTGCCCGAAGGGTTCATCTTGGAAACCCCTGGGTGGTATATTGTCTTTGTCTGCGATAACTTCTTTTTTGGCTGCATAGACTTCAGCCCAGTTTGTTTCATCCTTTTGATGAATGTCGAGGGTAAGATGCCCAAGTGTCTTATCAAGAACAAGGAATGCAGCTCTCGATTTGTCTGTGATTTGATCGTCGGTCTGGCCAGCAGATAAATACGATTGCAACTGAGGGACGTATCCAAACGAGTCGTTCTCTTTAAGCGTTCCCTCTTTAAACTTCTTAAAGCTGTAGGTCGATGCCGACTTAACATCAACCAACGTTCCGTCAATGACTGCATCACGATGGCCTTTAACATTTTCGATCTCTTGTTCGTCTTGACGCCCAGTAACTTCATGTCCTGCTAGCTCCGCTAGGAATAAGATTAACTCTTCGATAATATCACCGAAGAGAAACTTCATATAAGTTTCTGCTCTAAGAGGCTCACCTAGTTCTGGTTGATTTACCTCGTACCATAATTGTCTTTCACAGGGTTTACCTATGTTAGACATCCTTAACTCTGGTCTTCGCTCGGTCCGAATAAGACGGTCAGAAATAGTGCGAGCAAGAGAATTAGCGAAATTACTAATAATACCAGAGTTATCTTCATTATCTTCTAGTCCTTTAACAAGGACACCTTCAATATCACTTACGAGTGTCGCTATGTTCTTGGTAATATGCACTCCATTCGTTTTTCTTGTATGTCTGTACTTCTTTAATCTTAAAAGGTGCTGTGGATGTGTTGTAAAACACTAAGTCACCCTTATTAGTAACATATGCGTAGTCCGAATTAAGGAAGACTGTTCTGCTGATACCTTCAACAGGATCATTTAACTTCACACGCCACAGCATCTACTTCTCCTAAGTTATAAAGGGCGGCTTTATACCGTTAACTGTAAAACCACTAACCCACGCTGCACTATACAGAAGGGTCAACGCGCTAGTTATACTACCAGGGCGCGGTAGGTTCTTCTCCGTTAGCCACTTGGTCTTCAATTTTCTTTGCTACCTCCGAGGGAGTTTCTGGCTTCTTGTACTCAATAAGGTCAAGAATACGAAGCGTTTCAAGTCTACAACCAACACCCATTGCAGTGGGGAAGTAAGAGACATTGATTTTCACAATAGAACCATTACCAATGAGGATAGGCTCACCAACACGCTTAATATTTTTGTTCTTATCTTCGTAACTTCTAACTTCGTTACCAGCATCATCAACGTACTTAACGATTGCATTACCATCCTTATCGTAGATGAAAGGAGCAGTAAAATATACAAGCTTACCCTTCATTAACTTTACAGTAGGACGATGCATCGGGAAGTACTTACCAAAGTCCCTTTCCTTAGGAACCTTCTGGATACCAGTCTTCTTGAACTTATCCCATTCATCCTGATCTTCAGGAACGAGGTCTACACCCCAACGAACGGAACCACGGAATTCATCCGGTTGATAAACTCTTGCAAAATATGCTTTACCAATAAAATCAACGTACTGCGTCTTAGTCTCTGCCATTAAAAATCTTTCCTTAATGTTATGTTAGTGGGTTGTACACCAATTGTAACCAGTACGGAATGTACCAGCTTGTGGGCATTTAACACCTAGGTCTTTACCAGCTTGCACAATTGCGTCTGCTTGGATTTGACCTACGTATTCAGGCAAACCTTCTTTGTCAATAACTTCAGTCTGCCATTCATCATGAATAAAATTCACTTGTCTGAAATTGATCTTCTCTTCTTTGAGTTTCTTTCTCCATAACCAATTTGCGTACTTCATAATGCAGACTTCTCCATTTTGGAGATAACCTGCAAGCATCAGATGATTGCTATCGCATTTAACGATACGACCATCAAATCCAATGAATTGCCCCATCTTAACATCTTCGGGGATAACTTCTTCTTTAACCCTTTTAAGTCCGGGATAACCATTGAGGAAACTCTCTCTGGCTACTACAGCTTCACCTACGGAACATTCAAGAACTGCTGCAGTTTTGGTAGCAGATGCTCCAAGCACCCATGAATAGATAAAGGTTTTTGCTGCATTGCGATCCTTACACACAATCCCAAGTTTGTTTTTGTTGAGAGTGTGAACATCCGTACCATCTTTCGATGAGCCCGATACAAGAGCCTTGGTGAAAGACTCATCTTCCATGTAATGCGCAAGTACCCTGAGCTGGATACCTTCTGCGTCGCAGCCAACCAGTTTATATCCTGGACGCGCCATCCATAGAGATCGATAGTCAGCACCCCATCCACCGTCCTCGCCAAATAGAGGATGTCCCTCTTTATCAGTTTGGATGCGGATGATGTTTCCTGTGTTAGGGGCTTTGTGTGAACTACGATGTGTCCATGTACCGATTGCGTTGATTTGTCCATGGATAGACTTAGTCCTTTCGTTATAAGCGAATATCCACTCGTCTAATGTGGTTA
>Ga0207674_10000232_pt1 | contig 69316 bp, 54 predicted proteins | sample KBSCornC72_FD_184303 | JGI IMG/M metagenome (GOLD analysis project Ga0207674, IMG submission 184303) | Corn rhizosphere microbial communities from Kellogg Biological Station, Michigan, USA - KBS Corn C7-2 (SPAdes) (version 2) | ecosystem: Host-associated > Plants > Roots > Rhizosphere > Soil ...
TTCGGGGCGCTGGTCGGGAGGAAGGGAATTGAATTCGTTGCCACCGACTGCGCCCAGAAGGACTGCATCGCTGGCGAGAGCTGCTTCGAGAGTATCTTTCGGCAGCGGTGTTCCGTCTTTTACGATCGCGACGCCGCCGATGCGCTTTTCATCGATCTGGATGGTGTGGCCGCCGAGCTCTGCGACTTCGCGCAGGACGGAGACTGCTTCGTTTGTGACTTCGGGGCCGATGCCGTCGCCGGCGGTGACTAGGATCTTGAGGTTCATTAATCTCCCGATAAAAGTGGTCAGTGTTCAGTGATCAGTGATCAGAAAACGAGCCGGCGCGTCGAATCGAACAAAACCGGTTTGAGTGCTAATCAATCAAGTTCGGCTACAGCTGGTTCGCTGCGGCGATCGCGGATGGGATCGGGCAGAATGCCGATCAGATCCTGGTCGTAGATGTTCTTTTTACGATCAGCGAGAGCGACGAAGCGGTAGTAGGTCTGCTGCAGCTCTTCGCGCGAGAGTGTATAGCCGAGCTGCTCGAGGCGATGACGAAGAGCGGCGCGGCCCGAATGCTTTCCGAGAACAAGATTCGTGCGCGAAACGCCGACAAGCGAGGGCGTCATGATCTCGTAGCAGAGGGGGTTGGCGAGCATTCCATGCTGGTGAATGCCGGACTCGTGTGCAAAGGCGTTTGCTCCGACGATCGCCTTATTGGGTGACGGGCGAAAGGTGATGATCTGGCCGAGGACCTGGCTTGCGGGGTAAAGCTGATCGAGCTTGATGTCGGTGTCGACACCATAGCGCTCGGCGCGGACGTGAAGCGCAGCCGCAATCTCTTCCAACGCAGCATTGCCTGCGCGCTCGCCGATGCCGTTGATCGTGCACTCCACCTGGCGAGCGCCGGCCTGAATCGCTGCCAGCGAGTTTGCAGCTGCAAGGCCGAGATCGTCATGGCAGTGCGACGAGAGGATGATGCCCTCGGCATCGACTGCTGGAATGCGTTCGCGAACTTCGCGGAACATCTGGCCGTACTCTTCGGGCGTCGTGTAGCCGACGGTGTCGGGCATGTTGATGGTGGTGGCGCCGGCCTCGATGGCGGTGCGCACGATGTCGACGAGAAATTCGCGGTCGGAGCGGGTTGCGTCTTCCGGCGAAAACTCGACGTCGTCGACAAAAGTACGCGCCAGGCGGACCGATTCGGCAGCCTGGTCCAGAGCCTGCTGGCGGCTCATCTTGAGCTTGTACTCCAGGTGCAGGTCGCTCGAGGCGAGAAAGACGTGGATGCGGGGCCGTTGAGCAAATTGAAGCGCGCGGGCGGCGATCTCAATATCTTCTGTCTTAGCGCGGGCCAGGGAAGCAATCTTCGGCTTGCGCACGGCCTGGGTAATCGTTGCGATGGCAGCGAAGTCGCCTTCAGAGGCCATGGCGAATCCGGCTTCGATAATGTCGACGCCCAGGTCTTCAAGGGCATGGGCCATGGTCAATTTTTCCTGCGTCGTCATGCTGCAGCCTGGTGACTGCTCGCCATCGCGCAGAGTGGTGTCGAAGAATGCAACGTGATTAGGGTTATTTGTCATATGTCACGCCTGCCAGGGGAAGACGTTGCCAGCTTCTTTAGTTTCGCCGATCGGTCCGGTATAAGGCAAAGTTATTCTTTTTGGGTAAGCGATTACAATTACTTATACCGCAGCTCTCAGCTTTCAGCCTTCAGCTCTCCTTGATTGGTTCATTGGATGAATTGTAGGAGGTTTGGAGCCTAGTAGCTGATAGCTGGTGTCTGGGAGCTTGCCTTGGAACTATCTCAATTGGAAACATTTCTCGCAGTCGCTGAAGAGCGGAGTTTCTCGAAGGCAGCGGTGCGCCTGCACCGGACGCAGCCGGCCATCAGCCAGGTAATTCGAAAACTAGAGGCTTCGATTGGGGAGGCTCTATTTGACAGGGCCGCGCGCGATGGTTCGCTTACTGCTTCGGGCGAGTTGCTGCGGGATTATGCGCAGCGGTTGTTGGCCTTGAGGAGGGAAGCGTCGAGCGCTCTCGACGAATTGAAAAGCCTTGAGCGGGGCCGCTTACAACTCGCTGCTAACGAATACACCTGCATGTACCTGCTTGAGGTGGTGGACGAGTTCCGGCGCGAGTATCCGGAGATTGGCGTGTCCGTTCATCGCATGCTCGCGAGCCGGGTCGCAGAGGAACTGAGTCTCAGGACCTTCGAGATTGGCGTGACTTCGTTTCGTCTGGATCCGGAGCGGTTCAAGACGATCGCTGTCTATAACGACAGCCTGGCCTTCATCGTGAGCCCCAGGCATCGGCTGGCGCGAGCCTCTCGAGTATCGATTACAGATCTGGGCAAGGAAAACTTCATCGCGCATAACGTAGCTTCACCATTGCGGAGGAAGGTGATCGAGGCGTTCCAGCGGCATCGCACGCCTTTGAACATGGGAATCGATCTTCCTACGATCGAAGCGATCAAGCGATTTGTGGCGATGGGGAACGGAGTGGCATTGGTCCCGCATCTGACAATTGCACATGAATTGGACGCCGGGGAGTTGGTTCGCGTGACCGTGGATGAGTTGGAATTCAAGCGTGTGCTGCGGCTGGTCCACCGGAAGCAGTCAACGCTGTCTTATGCGGCGCGCGCATTTCTGCGGACGGTGCGCTCGATGGCTGAGAAGCATGGGCCGCCCTATTACTACCACGTGGAGCGGACCGGTTGAGGCGCTAAACGATTCTGCCATCGGGTGCCCATTTAGGGGCTGTTGCGTCTATTGATTCAGATCATTCAGCGACACCCCGGATCGAGGCTAAGCCGTTCTGGCCATTTACAATGCATAGAGCGGTGTCTCGCGGAGACCGAAGCACCGGAATCAACAACCTGGTTGCCAGCCGGACGGTTGAGCAGTCAAGAGGTTCAAGACCGAATGAAGAAGATCGCATTTATTGCCTTTCTGCTGGCAGTGTGTGTAGCAGCGGGCCGCGCTCAGGAGAGCCGGCAGGACATCAGCCTCAGTGGGACAGCCCTTGTTGAGCCCTTCGTTGCTTCATCCACAGACGTGCAGGTGCACTCAAATACAGCGTTTGGCGCATTGTTGAGCTATCGCTTCATGCTCACGCCGAACAGCGCTCTAGAAGCAAACTACGGTATCACCTACCAGAACTCGATGCGGTTCATCTCTGGCAATACGAACACGGTCAAGGTGCTGGTTCGAACTCAGGAAATGTCTGCAGCCTACGTTCGCAGCTTCACTTTCAAGAAGTTCAATCCGTTCATTGAAGGCGGACCGGGCGCGCTGATCTTTCTTCCGATCCGCAACTCGGGGACGACATCACTTGATGTGAAGCAGCAAACGTCCGTTGGCGGTCTGTATGGGGCAGGTATCGCGTATGAGCTCAGCCCGAGCTTTGATATTCGTGCGGAGTTCCGCGGGTTTGTGACAAAGGTTCCCAATTTCGGTCAGGGTTCCGCCACCAACCAGATCAATCTCTCGACGAACAAGTGGTACAACATCTACTACCCGGCTGTCGGTGTGGCATACCACTTTTAAGGGCATGAACTCGAGAAAATTTGGAGAGGCAGCGGGGATGGTTCAGGCCATCCCCGTTTTGCTTAGTCGCTATTAACGGGCTTAGTTGCTTCGCGGTAGGTGCCTAGCTCCTTCACCATCGCGCAGTGAGGTCGCAAAACATTGATTGCCTTTGCGCCCTCGTTGATGGATTGAATCTGGCAGTCGACGTAGAAGACGTACTCCCAAGGCTTGCCGTGGACGGGTCGTGATTCTATCTTGGTCAGATTCGTGGGGATGGCAGAGAGTTCATTCAGCGCCGCAACGAGGGAACCGGGACGGTTCTCTACGGAAAAGGCGATGCTGATTTTGTTGGCATCGCCGTCGGAGACGGCATCTGGAGTGCGCCGCACAAGGAAGAAGCGGGTGTAGTTCTCAGGATTGTCTTCGATTCCCGAGCGGAGAATCTCAGCGCCGTAGTAGTGAGCGGCAGCTTCACTGGCGATTGCTCCGGCGTGCTTGTCGCGCAATTCGACGAGTTGCTTCACGCTGCCCGCAGTGTCGTAAAAGGCGTACGACTCCATCTTGGGGTGTTCTGCCAGGAATCGGCGGCATTGCGCGAGAGCGACGGGATGCGAGAAGACGCGGTCGATATCGCCAATGGCGGCGCCTGAGATGGCGATGAGGTTATGGCGGATGCGGAGGAGCGACTCGCGAATGACTTTAACGTCGTGCTGCAGAAGAAGGTCGAAATGCTCGAGCACAGAGCCGGCAAGACTGTTTTCGATGGGAATGACGGCAGCATCGACCGATTCTTCGACCAGTTCTTTGAAGACGTCGGCGGATAGCGCGCAGGGCACAATGACCGCATCTGCGGCCAGACCGAGAGCTGCCTCGTGGCTGAAGGATCCCGGCTCTCCCTGGATTGCAATTCTCATTGGCAGAACTTTCTCCGCGGACCCGCGGTGAGGATGAACTATCTTCTGAGCCAGATATCGGTAGCTACGAAAAACAGAAATACAGTGGCGATCACACCGTTCATGGTGAAGAAGGCCGCGTTGAGCCGACGCATGTCCTTGGGTGAAACGATTGCGTGCTCATACGTGAGGAGTGCCCCGGCAGCGGCGATGCCGAGCCAACCTGCAACGCCGAAGTGGAAGAGATATCCGAAGGCGATGAGAAGGCCGAGCATTGCCAAATGCATGAGACGCGCCACGCGAAAGGCCGCTGGTATTCCAAGCGACTGCGGGATACTGTGAAGTCCTGCATGGCGATCGTGCTCGAAATCCTGGCAAGCGTACAGTACATCAAAACCGCCGACCCAAAGCATCACTGCGATGGTGAGAACGAGGATGCGCGGATCAAGGCTGCCGCGGACTGCAATCCACGCGGCCGACGGAGCGAGCCCGAGAGCCAGACCGAGCACCAGATGGGACCAGCGGGTGAGGCGCTTCATGTAGCTGTAGCCAAGCAGGACTACGAGGACGAAAGGGGCTAGATAGAGGGTCAGCCGGTTCAACTCGGCTGCGGCAACGACGAAGGCCAAGCCCATCAGGATGGTGAAACCGAGGACGAATTCTCTGGAGAGAAGGCCGGCAGGGATGGCGCGATTGCGGGTCCTGGGATTTGCGGCGTCGAGGTCAGCATCGGCCCAACGATTGAAAGCCATGGCACAGGAGCGGGCCGTGACCATGGCAACAAGGATCCAGCCCAGGGTGCGCCAGCTCGGGGATCCATGACTTGCGAGAAGCACCGCCGTAAGAGCGAAGGGCAGGGCAAAGATCGAGTGTTCCCACTTGATCATCTCCAGCGTCGTGCGGATTTTGGCGAAGATGCCCATACCTTGGTTCCATGAACCAGTGTAAAGGAGCACTGGCGGAAGGAAACGAGAGGCAAGGGAGAGGAGGTTGGGTTCAGGCTTCGGCGGCGTCGATGCTCGCGGCGAGAGGAAGCACAGTGTCGACTTTCGTAACTTTGAAAAGATCCATGACGCGGTTGTTTGCGCCGGAGACGACCAGCTTTGTGCCATTTGTCTGGCAGCGTACATAGTGGTTCATGACGAGGCCCATTCCAGCGGAGTCCATGTAGGGAACGTTGCTAAGGTCAATCACCGTCAGCGGAGGCAAGGCTGAACCTCGCAATTCACTCTGCAACTCGAAGAGGTTCCGCAATGTCAGGGGTCCGGTCAGGCGGAATACCCGGGTTCCCGGAGTCTTGCCGTCGGCACGGTCGATCGTCAATGGGCCATCGTTCAACATAGCGAAGTCAAGTGTATGGAATCAGGGGAGCTGGATGATTACAGTTCTGTAAATGTCGCACACGGGCGCGACCTGAGTCCAATGAAATTGAAGAGAGGAGTATTGGGGTGGGATTCGACGAGGCGAAGGTTGTGCTGCCGTGGTGAGGCGAGTCGTGCCTCGCCCACGGCAGGTTTGTGTCGCTTACTTGTTAGCAGTCTCGCTTGTCTGGCCGGCTACCTGGAGGTAGTTCTTTACGCTGAAGACACCAGGTACGCTGTTGGCACGGAGATAGGCTGCATCCTTGTCGGCCTTCGAATCGACAACGCCGAAGAGTTCCACGTGTCCGTTCTGCACAGAGATGCGGATCGGCTTGGCGGGATCGACCGCGTACTTGTTCAGAGACGGATAGCCGTACACCGAGCGCGCGACAGCGAGACGAGTCTGGTCATCCATGATCGAAGTTGGATCGACCTCGATGTCATCGACCACGTCCTTGACGCCCGGGTAAGTGGAGACGAGGGCAAGGGCAGAGTCCTTGTCCACATCGGTGCGGGCATGACCGCCGAGGGTAACCACTCCGTTCTCGACGTTCATGGTGATCGAGTTGAACGCGTTGCCGTAACCGACGCGATCATAGGTCAGCTTCTCACCGAGCTTCTGTTTCAATTCTTCATCGGAAGCAGACTTGCCGGAGACCTGGATCTGGTTGCGGACGCCGTTAACGCCCTTGGCCTTGCGAATGCGGTTCGCAGCGTCTTTCTTGTATTCGTAGAGGTTTACGGTTCCGGTAAGCGTGGCGATGCCGTCGTTGTCCACCGATACTTTAACGTCCTTGAACTGCGACTTGTTGAGTTTGCCCTGCACTTCACTGTTGCCATTTTGCTGACCGATTCCGGTAGCGGCTGTAGTGGCTGCAAATGACGCAGGGGTCAGACCGATCGCGCCTACAAAGAGCGCGGCCGCAAGTGCGGCTGGGGAAATGTACTTCGTTGTTGCCATAAATAGTGTCCTTTCTTTCTGCAAGTCCTCGATTTTCTAAATTCCTGGTTCTCACCTCAGATACGGGCCAGGTAACCCTTCTAAGTCCCTCCATATGAACTTCGCTCGATCCAGTTAGATGGATTCGGAGAAGTTACTAGCCACATAGACACTGATTCAGGGAAAAGGTTCCGGGGTTGTCACGGTTCGTAGATCAACGTCGAATGGAGTTCACAGCAAGGATCGGAACCGTCCGGAAGATAAAGGTATGAAGGAATTTGGGGGCTTTGAATGCTCAATGTAAACGTACAACTGCCATTTCCAGCAAGGCATCACACTTGCAGGGTTTGGTGCACCAGGAGAAAAGATGCCTCTGGAGCCGAGCGTGGAGGCAATTTGTCTTCCTATCGTCAAAGTTTCGGGCAAGGTTCTGAGCACTCACACCACTTCGATATGATGGGGCCCGCCGTGCAGGCGCATGCAGTGCAGTTCTATGAGGACGATACCGTCTTCATCGAGAGTCTAGGAGAGTTTGTAGGAGCTGCGCTGGGAGCGGGCGGTGCCTGCATCGTGATTTCCACGCAAGATCACCATCGAAAGCTGATTGAAAATCTGTGCGATAACAGCATCGACATGGCTCGGATACTTGCGGAGGGCAGGTACATTCATCTGGATGCGCGCCGAACGCTGGATACCTTCATGGTGCAGGGACGGCCGGATCGTCAGCGGTTCTGGAACGAGATTGAGCCGCTCGTGGAGCGCGCGAAATCAACCCTGAGGCCTGGGGTACAGACGATTGCTGCATTCGGGGAAATGGTCGCGCTTCTCTGGGCGGAGGGGAGCCATCAGGCGGCTATCGAACTCGAGCATCTCTGGAACGAGCTGATTCAGCAACATAATGTTCGCCTTCGTTGTGCATACCCGGCAGGGAGCTTCGCGCAGCAATCCTATTCGGATATGTTCGACACGATCTGCTCTCAGCACTCCGAATTGATTCCATCGGAGAGTTACACCGATCTCGAAAATGCAGACGAACGGAACCGGTTTGTCAGCACGTTGCAGCAGAAGGCCTCCACAGTGGATGCCGTGGTGGAGGAGCGGGAGAAAGAAGTTGCTCATCGCAAGGTCGTTGAAGAGAAGCTGCGGCGCACCGAAGAATTCACGCGCAACATCATTGAGAGTAGCGCCGACTGCGTGAAGGTTCTGGATTTGGAGGGGCGAATCCAGTACATGAGCCCTTCGGGACAGCGGACGCTTGAGATCACGGATCCTAGTCAGTTCCTGAACAAGAAGTGGGTGGAACTCTGGCCAGTGGCAGACAGGGATCGCGCAGAGCAAGCATTGTCTGCAGCGCGCGATGGGGGCGTCGGCTGCTTCCAGGGGGATGCGCTTACGATAGGCGGCGTGAGGAAGAGCTGGGACGTGCGGATCACTCCGGCTTTGGACCGCCAGGGCAAGATCGAGCGCCTCGTAGCAGTCTCTCGCGACATGACCGAGTTGAAAAGCGCGCAGCAGCTGGCAATTCAGTCAGAGAAACTGGCTGCGACCGGCCGGCTTGCCGCAACAATCGCTCACGAGATCAATAATCCGCTGGAAGCGGTGACGAACTTCATCTACCTGGCCATGACAGCGAAGGGTCTTCCAGAGGAGGTTTGCCGTCACCTGGAGATTGCGGATCGCGAGCTTGCGCGGGTGTCGCAGATTGCGCAGCAGACCCTAGGCTTCTACCGCGGATCCTCGAAAGATCGTTGGATAACGGTTGCTGATCTGATCCGCGACGTTCTGGTGGTGTACGAGCGGAAGCTGGGCTACAAGCACATCGAGACGATCGTCTCAGTCGCTCCAGATTTGAAGTTTTACGGGCGACAGGGAGAGCTGAGGCAGGCACTCTCAAATCTGCTTACAAACGCGATCGATGCTTCAAAGATGGGGGGAAAGATTTGGCTTCGTGCGAGGGTTTCGCAATGCTGGGGCAAACAGCGGGAAACAGGCGTGCGGATTACGCTTGCCGATAACGGCAGCGGAATGTCGCGCGAGGTGCAGAAAAAGATCTTCATTCCGTTCTTCACGACCAAGGCAGAGATCGGAACCGGAATCGGACTGTGGGCGACAAAAACGCTGGTTGAGCAGCAGGGTGGATTGCTGCGTTTCCACAGCCGACAGGGCGAGAAAGCTGGAACGGCGATGTGCATCTTCCTGCCCAATGCACATGCCGATAGGGTTCCCAGTGGCGGAGCGGCCGACTGATCAGCGGAATCTGCGCGTTGCTTTCACTACCATTGAGAAGACGCCCGATTCGTCGCGCGCAACCAGAAGCGACACGTGCCGATTGATCGCGATCTCTGCCTGCAGAAGCTGCTGTGCGGTCGTATCCACGTCAGTAGCGTAGGTAAGAGTGAGATTTCTTCCGAGCTGCTCTTCAACTGTGATTCGCGTTGTCGAGTTTCCCAGGACGCCCAGGTAGTTGGGATCTACTTTGACGGAACCTGCCCCGAACAGTTTTTGAACGCGGCTGCTGACGGTTGCGTTGAGAGCGCCGCCAAGGAGCGCATCTGTGGCAGGATTCGTGGCGAGCTGTTCTTGCTGACGCGTGTACAGCCGCTGCTGGTCCTGGGTGCGTCCGAGCGCGAGCAATGCGACGACGTCAGCTTCGGGAAGAGGCGGATCGCTTCTATAGGTAACGGACATCTGATCAACCGAGCCGTGCAGGCCGAGCGTGATGTCGTAGTCCTCCACGTGTGCGGTCGCGTTCAGATCGATCGTTGGCTGAATGCGAACGGGATTGGTAAAGGTAATCTCGCCGCGCTGGAGTTCGTAGCGCGTTCCGGCGATAGTGGCGCTACCCTCCGTGATGGAGATCCGGCCTAGAAGCGAGGGCGTGGCGAGTGTTCCGCGAAGGCGCAGATCGACGTCACCTGCCAGCTTCGCATAGGCGTTCTGAAAATTGAGCTGCGGTGAGGATTGAATGCGCACGTCGAGCCGTACGTGATTGGAAGGTGCATTTACGGGAGCGATGGGTTGAGACTTAGCGGTTTGTGTCGCGAGGCCGACGAGATCGAGCTCTGGGCTGACTGTGAACCGCGTGATCATTACATTTCCGCTGAGGAGCAAGTTGTTTTGCGGCCCCTGGAGCTGGAGATTGATATCCGCGGCTGAGCTGACGCCCTGGGGATAGCGGATGCGAATCGACTTGCCCTTAAGCGCGAGATCGGCATAGAGGCCGTGCTGGTACGACAGGTATCCCGTGACACTCAGCTGGCCACCTCCGCTCATGGCGGAGAGAGACTTCACTTCCAGCCGGTTCTGGTTGAATTCGAGCGTGCCATGAAGCTGGCTGAGACTATTGGGCAGATCTTCGAGCGCCAATGACGCGTTCTCGAAGTCGATCTTGCCGGTGAGGTTTGGATCAGTGAGCGGGCCGTGAGCTTCAACACGGAAGGTTGTGGTGCCGCTGGCCGTGAGGTCGGGGTCGATGGTCTCGGCCAGCTTGAGATTGATAGAGCCGTTCGCTGCCAGATCCAGCCTCCTCTTCTCCGCGAGGTTCATCGAAGCTTGCACGTGAACATCCGTTTGCTCGCCAGTGACGTGCAGCGGGTCCAGCTTGATCTGGGAATTGCCCATGATGGCATGCAGGCCACCGTTGCTGCGGAGGTGTACGCCCGAAACCGTGAGTGCAAGATCTTTGATACGGGCTTCGCCACGCATCTGATCGGGATGCGCGAGAGGCCCCTCGAGATTGACAGCCCCTTCAAGGTTGGATTGTCCGTTGAGACCGCTGACGTGAGCTGCTGCGAGCAGATGTCCTATGTCGAACCGCGAGAAGTTTAACGATGCCTTGGTTTCGTAGTCGCCACTCAATGCGGTCTGGCCGTGAGCGGTGAGTTCCGCACCTTCAAGCTGCGATGTGAGGTCGTATATGGAAGAATGATTAGCCGTGTTCGCCTTTAGTTCGATGGCTCCGAATCTTTCCCCACTGACGCTGAGATCTGAAAGCCGGGCATGAGCTTCAAGGCGTGGATCGTCGAGCGCGCCTGATCCGGTAAGCGTGAAAGCGAGATTGCCTTCAACATTGGTGGTGCGCTGACGGACATGATCGATTTTCGCGATGTCCAGGGTAGTTGTGTGCGCGTTAATAGTGAATCGTTTTGTGTTCAGGTCGTAGGTTCCGGAAGCGTTGACAGTGCCCGCAGAGTTGGTAAGCGTTGCGGACGAGAGCTGAATAGCCTTTCCGGCAATGTTGCCGTCGATGCGAGCGCGGGTGAGAGCCTCGCCATAGAGGCTGCCATCTTCGAGCTGCACCCAGCCATTTCCGTTCAGGGATGAATAGGGGCCATCGACAAAAAGCCTTGCGCTCATCGTTCCTGTGAGAGGGAAGGTTTTGCCGAGCAGAGTCGCTATTTCCTTGGCGCTGACTTTCTCTGCGTGAAGGTTGGCGTGTAACAACGAATTCGAATCAAAGCGAGGCTTACCAGACTTCTTCTCGCTCGAGGAGACGGCGGTGAGCGTGCCATCCAGGGTGATGGCTGCGTCGCCATGATGCATTTGTCCTCTGTCAATCGCGATCTTCTCGGCAGAATAGCTGCCAGTCAAGTCGAGGGAATCAAGGTGCACCGATCGAGCCTGAGCGCCGTCTGTCTCGGCGGGGATTTCGAGAGAGAGATTTGTCGCTCGGAACGTGCCAGCCAAGTGAGGATCGACAAGCGAGCCAGCCCAAGTGCCGTGGTAGTCGGCCTCGCCGCCCAGCGACAGAGGCAATGCGGCAGTGCCGCTGTTTCCATTACGGCTCAGCCCCAGGTCGCGGAAGAGAGTGTCGAACTCGCCCAGGTTGCGGGATTGAAAATCCACGTTGATACCGGTTGGGCTAGTCATCGGATAGGCGCCTAGCCGTCCATGAGCGGTCAAATGACTGGAAGGGAGTACTACGTCCAGTGTTCGCAAATCCACCGCGCCGGTTCTCTGCAAGTAGGTTCCATCGATAGCGCCGCTGGTGGGTGTTTCTCCTTGTGCGGGGTTGGATGAGGGGCTGAGCTTGAAGTTGGCGGATACCGAAAGCGTATCTACGTTGCCGTCGTTCCACTCCGAGGTGGAGGAACCGTTGAGAAGAGTGCTCAGGCCGAGGCGCTGGAACGGCGGCGAACTTACGAAATCCAGCACGGTATCAAGCGAAACATTGCGGAAGAATGCGTGGACCTTGCCATTTGTGTGCAGGAGATTATCGAGTTTGGTGCGGACGACCGGTGCAATGGCCGTCTCGTGCGAACGGCCCTTCTTTTCCCGCTTCAGCGGAGAAGCAGCTTGCATTACAGGAGCGCCAGATAACGGTGAAATCCAGTGGTCAAGCAGGACATCACCTTCCAACTGGCCTCCCGGTTTCAAGCGGGCTGTGACGTTCGTGATCCGAAGGTGCAGGGGGTCTGCGTGTACGCGTGCGTCGAGCGTCACGCCGCGCGAAACTACGCCGGTGCCGATGTAGGAAGCGTTGTCTGCATGAACCGTGCCGTCAATGCGGAACTCGCCCTGCTGGCCTTGCGCGCTCAGATTCAGGCGTGCAATGCCTTCGGGAGTGTTGGGGTAGCCCGTCGCAGGCTCCATCAGTTTCAGGTCGAGTTCTCCCTGCGCTGTCGCTTTCCAGCGAGGATGCGAGAAGTCCAGCAACTCGCCGGCAATGTTCAACTGCCGATCCTTAGAACCCTTACTGTGGGCGGTGACCTGCATTGAACGTAAATAGATTGCGTTGCGAGTGAGGTCCACTGATGCCTGGATCTGACCCTGGACAGGAGGCGCTTCAGGATGACTAGCTTGTCCTCGCGAGAGGTGCAAATCGTGGACATTTGCGTCGAGGTGATACTTCTCCGGATTGACGCCACTGCCGGAGACGTACTGCATGACGAGTGACACATCATCTGCGCCAAAATCCAGAGGAATGTGGCGATCCTGAAAGTCGTCCACTTCGTCCGAGCGATCGTCGAAGTCAATCAAGCCGTGTTGCACCTCTACGTGGCCGGCCTTCAAGTCGAAGAGAGTGTCAATGGGGTGCGAGGAAGAGTCTGCCTTTACCCTGGGATGCGGCTGGTTGGTGGTGCCATCCGCGTAGCGGATGATGTGCACTTCCGGCTTGATGACTTCGAGCTGGCGTAGCAGTATCCGAGGGCTCCACAAATCGAGAATGCTGATAGCGACGTGAAGTGAGGCGACGCGTGCGTAGGGAGTCTCGCTCGGCGCCTCGCGACCGTGCAGAACCAGTCCGTCGGCGTCGGCTTCGAGTTTCGTTGGGCTCCAGCGGAAAGACCCGATCTCGGCACGCCCGCCCGTAGCGGCTTCGATCCGTGCAATGACGCGCTTGCGGAGGATGTTCTCGAAGCTTGAAGAACTGGCCCAGAAGTAAAGTCCGATGAGAGCGATCAGGCAAAGCAGCACCAGTCCTGCACCACTCCAGAGCACAGATCGAAGATATCGACGGCGCGAGGCAGGCAAGGGCGGCTCTCCCTTGTCAGGGAGCTGTTGCGCTGGAGGCATCTGCCCAATCTGGCTCATTCTTTCGACGCTCCGTCATCGGCTGCTGACGCTCGTTGCAGAGTTGGGTCGAGCAACAGGATCTGTCCCTGACTTCGGAGATTGGAGAGCCACGTGTCGAACAGAGCGTTGACCCGTTGCTGGAGCAGGATTTCTTCGACTCGCGAGGAGACCTGTTGCAGTGGTGGCGGAGTCTGTCCGGATGGATATTGCGGAAGCAGGGTCTCGCGGTAGTAAGTCTCGATCTCTTCAGGTGTGATGCGGATGCCCTGGCGGAATCGCAGCTCGATGAAGCTCAGGATTTCAAGGCGATTACGAAGGTATTTTTCCACGCGCGCGGGGGATAGCTCGTGGTGTTCGAGGAACGCATTCCAACCAGCATCCGATGCGCAGTCCGCGCGCACGCAGGCCGGCAGGTCGGTACGAATCTCCCTGAGCCGAGAGGCGATTTCTGCAGGGGTAGGGTTGGCGGCCGGGATGTTCTCCTGCTGGATCTGCTGCTGAATAAGTGTGCGGCTGATCAGGCGATCGAGTGCTTGCTGCTTCGTGTCCTTTGCGTTCCCATTCATGGTGGGGTCGAGGACAGACAGTTGCATCTCGTCTTCAAGATCGCTCTCGAGGATCACCTGGCGATTAACAACGGCGATGACGCGGTCCAGTGTGATGCTGGCAGATGTTCCGGCGTCGGTGGATCCGGCGGAAGATGTGGCCTGGGAAGTCTGAGCGATTGCAGCAACTGCGCAAGAGAAAAGAACGGCTATCGCCGCACGGTGGCGCGGGTTGATAGTGGTCCGGATCTTGCCGTCTCGCGACATCAAAAAGTCTGTCCCAGACTGAAGAAGAAATTAAATCGCTGCGCTTCGCCAACGTGCGGATTGGCATAAGGATCGGGGCGAGCATAGTCCACATTGACGGGGTAAATGGGCGGATTCACGTTGTAGCTGAAATCGAGCCGTATCGGGCCCACCGGCGTGTGATAACGCATGCCCAGGCCGGCGGCATGCGAAAAGTAGTTGAAACTGCATTGGCCCTGCGGACCGGTCGAGGTGTCCTGACCGGTAGGAACTGGAGGGTCTTGAGCCGTTCCAGGAGTGAGCACTTTGCAGAGATCTCGATTGGGCTGTTCGACGCGGAGGATGCTCTCCCATGCATCGCCGGCGTTGGTGAAGACATTTCCCATGTCATGGAAGAGTACGAAGCTGAGTGCGTCTCCAAAGAAGGGAAGGATGGGAGGAGGAAGACGAAGTTCAGTGCTGTTGACCAACGCTCCGGCGCCGCCGATCGGAAAGCCAGTCTCAGGATCGCGCGGGCCTGCGCCGTTGATGCCAAACCCTCGATGCGACGTGGGGCCGCCAGCATATAAACGCTCTGGCAACGGGAGTAGCAGGGAAGATGGCGGACCGTAGGCGCGCTCCTGGCCGTAGCGGGTGTTGCGCGCGAGAACAAATCGATTCTTATCGAAGCCGTAGTAGCTCGAGTTGGAAAGATCGAGGCGATTGAATTCCGCCTCCGATCCCAGGCTGTGATTCGAGAGGAAATCCTGAAACGTTGTATAGGTTCCGCGGTGCGAATCGAGAGCCGAGTCGCGCGTATCGCGAATCCAGGTGATGGCGGGCCCCGCCACGCGTACTGCAGCTGCGAGGACCGGGATAAAATCCGGGAACACCTGAAGGCTCTCTTCGGAGACCTTTACGCGCCGAAAATCATAGGCGTAGACGAAAGTGTTGGCTCTAGAGAGGAGTGGGTTCGGCTTGGTAAAGTGTTCGGTCCAGCGGAATCCGCCTTCGAGCTTTGAGGCGACATAAGTGGAGACATCCTGGCTGCTCGCGTAACCGCCGGAGAACGTGAACCCGAAGTCCCGGTTGCCGCGAAAATGCGGATTCTGGAACAGCAGGTTCACGTTCTGCTCGAGAAGTCCATAGGTTCCTCGTATGGAGGCTGACTGATCGCGCCCAAAGAGATTGTTTCGCGTTACATCAAGGAGCACTCGAGGGCTGACGCCCGGTCGGCCATTGGGCGAGCAAGTTTCTCCACGCCTCTGCAGACCGGCGCAGTTGTTCTGCGGGGTGCCTGTCTGCGCTTCGAAACCGAGACCGTATGTGAGGGTCCAACGCCGAGCTTCCGTGGTTTGTACCAGCACAGTCTTATAGGGCTCATCGCCGTTCGGATTTTGAACGGCGGTATTCACTTCATTGAAGAGAGCGAATTCGTACATATTTCGCTGAATGTCAGCAAGAGCAGTCTGGCTCAGGGGGTCGCCGGGGTGGAGGGTGATCGCCTTGGCCACCGTGTCGGGCCGGGTGTAGTGCAGGCCTGAAAGCAGGACCTTGCGAACGAAAATCTGCTGGCCTTCGCGGATATGGAAAGTGACATCCACTTTGGTAGGGTCGGCATCTTCGGTTTGATTCTCTACGTCGATTTGTACCTGGTCGAACCCACGGCTCAGGTAGTCGGTGAGCAGAGCGTCGCGGTCGCCGGCAAGGTTTTGTGGAGAGAACAGCTGTCCGGGTGATGTATTCATCAGGGCCTGGAGCTTATTGGTGTCGCCTTTGACCACTCCATCGAGGCGAAGCATCGCGACGCGTTGCTGCTGGCCCTCATCGATGTGGTAGATGACGGAGAGTGGTTCTGTGGACTTGCGGGCAGACCCCTTGCCATTTGGGGCGGATGAGCCTTGCCCGCTGAGTGTTTCGGGGGTGATTTTCACCCTGGAAAAGCCGTTGTTGTTATAGACGTTCTGCAATGCCGCGATGTCGGCTGCTACCAATGCCTGGCTGTACGTGCCATGCCGATCAAGATAGTCAGCAGCCCTGACACTGAGGAGCTGCTTGAGAGTATCGGAATCGAAGTAGCGATTGCCGGCCACAGCGACACGCTCGACGCGGCGCCTTGAGCCTAACGAGACTGTGTAGGAGATCTTCACCGTGCCAGCCCCTTCGGAATTGCGCACGATGTGATCCACCTTCACGTCGAAGTACCCGAGGCGCTGAAAATAGTCGCGCAGCCTGCGGTTGCCTTCGTTCAGCAGATCTTCGTCGACGGTTCCTTCTTCGAAGACGGGAACCAAACGCTTGAGGCGATCTGAGCTCAACTTCGCTCCTTCGATCCCCACGTTTACCACCGGGCCGCGATTGGCGGAGAAGCTATAGTTGGTCTTCTTCCCATCCGGTGCGTATGTCTGTGACTGCAGCTTGACGTCCGCTTCGAGACGATCCTGCTTCTGATAGTGTTTGAGGACGCCACTGAGCGCACGATTATTCGTATCGTGGTTGACCTTGGCGCCTGCGCGCAGGTGAGCCGAATGGCGGAATTGCTCAATGGTCATGCCGGACTCGCCCTCGACTGCGACGGATCCCACCCGGGCTTGTACTCCCGAGACGACCTCGAACGCGATATCTACCAGCTGCTCTTCCTGGTTACGCTTCAGTGTGTATGTGATCTTCGGCTCGTTGAAGCCATTATCGGCGAGCGCCTGACGCATGCGCCGCTGGGCTGAGCCGAGGCGCGTCTCAGAGAAGCGGGTGCCCGGATTCAGGCGGCTAGCCGCGACGAGCTGTGCATTCATCGTTGCGCCTTTTGCCCCCGTTACTGTAACGACACCTATGAACTCGCGGGCTGTGCCATCGAAGATAAGCTTGACGCCATCTCCCTGCTCCGAAGCCTCAGCCCGGATCGTCTCGAAGAGACCCGAAGCGTAGAGTTGCCGAAGAGATTGGGCGATCTTCTCTCGGTCCAGCGGTGCCCCGACTTCCTGAGGGAGATGATCTTGTAGTGTCTGGTTCCGTTCAGAAGTAATGCCTTCGAAGACAATTTCTCGAACCGGACGACCGAGCCATCCTGCTAATCGATCTGGTTCGAGCGATTCGCTGCGAGATGTTGCTGAATTATTTGGGATGTTGCTCACGGGTGCGGCATCAGAATGCGATCGGAGCCCGTTTCCAGCGGTCTGGGAATAGCCATTGACAGCGGCAGCGATTAGAAAAAAAGAGGACAGCAGCACCTTGCACTTCCATCTCCAGCCGAGCTGCCATGCCGGCACTGTCTTACGCACTCTATCTCCCGGAATTTTAGCCGTATAGACCCACGCCAAGGCATTTGGTTGCATCTAATAAAACAACTTGAGAGCCTAATCGGTTTCTTCTCGCCGCAGCTCGAAGTTTTTCAACCGCTGCACCTTATACTAACGAGGAAAGAAGCTTGGCGCAGCATCAGACGATTCTCACCGCTACCACCGATACTTTTCCCCAAAGGAAGCGCATGCCACGTACCAGGTTTCCAAAGCAGACCAGTGACGGGTCCGCCGCTCAGACCGTCCAAGAGGACAACGCGGCTGAACCTCAGGATTCTGCTCCCGAGGTCGCCAAGCCTCAAGCCCCCTTGTCTCCTGATGCGGAGATGCTGGCACGTGCTCAGGCTGGCGACCATCACGCGTTTGCTCACCTCTATTCACTCCATAAGCGAAGAATCTACTCGCTCTGCCTGCGCATGGTTGGCAATGTGGCAGAGGCTGAGGATTTGACGCAGGAAGCCTTCCTTCAACTCCATCGCAAGATCGCCACCTTTCGCGGCGACTCGGCTTTCTCGACTTGGCTCCACAGGCTGTCGATCAACGTCGTGCTCATGCATTTGCGGAAGAAGGGCCTTCCCCTCATGTCTCTCGACGAAGCAATGGAACCTTCGTATGACGACGGTCCAGGCCGCAGCTTCGGCGCCCCTGATCTGTCCCTCACAGGATCGATTGACAGGCTTGCACTGGAACGAGCTGTTGCTGCATTGCCGGCGGGCTATCGTTTGATCTTTGTTCTTCACGATGTAGAGGGCTTTGAGCATAATGAGATTGCGGCGATGCTCGACTGTTCAGTGGGAAACAGCAAATCTCAGCTCCACAAAGCCCGGCTCAAGCTGCGCGATGCTCTGCGTCAAACGCTCCGAAAAGGGGGAAAGCGATGACCATCGATTCAAAGTCGATGAGTTGCGAAGACTTCCAGAGCCATCTTCCGGAGCTTGTGGGGTCCGGGGTGGATGTGGAAAACCATCCCCATATCAAGGAATGCGCCATCTGCCGCCAGTTGTATGACGATCTGCAGACGATTGCCCAGGCCGCCAAGCAGCTTTTTCCCGACGAGCAGCCTGAAGACAATCTTTGGGAGCGCATCGAATCTGCCATAAAAAAGGGTGACGGATAGGCGAGGGGCGATATACCTCGAGTTTGGGCCTGCCACTAGAAATAAGAGTTCCTGTGCAGAAGTCTCAGCCTTTCCGATCAGAAGCCGATAAACCAGTTGGAGCCGCGACTGCTCGAAGCGCGGCTCAAGTTTTGTGCGAGGGAACTGGAGCGCGGAAGCAATCGTAAAAACCCAGACAGCAGGGCGTCTGGGCGGGGTTTCGTGGGCCAGAATCTTGAAACTTTTGAAGCTCTGTGTTGTCTAATAAGGAAAGTTGATAAGAGGACACTCAATGCCAAGTCAGCCTTCCATACTGCCGCCTGAGAACCCGCAGAAACGTCTTTCCGGTCCAAGGCGGATACCGGTGTTGCCCGTACGTGATACCGTCTTATTCCCGCATGCTGTTCTGCCACTTACGGTTGGGCGCGAGAGCTCGATCCAGCTGATTGAGTCTCTGGGAGACGAGCGATCGATTGTAGTCGCCGCCCAGCTCGACCCGCGCCTGGACTCTCCCAAGCCGACCGACCTGCATACTGTAGGGACTTTAGCCACGGTGCACAAAGTAGTACGCATGCCCAACCAGAGCCGCTTCGTCTTCACGGAAGGTGTCGAACGCGTCCGCCTGGTGCGCTATGTCCAGACCGAGCCATTCATGATTGCCGAGGTAGAGACGTTAGAAGACTCTGAAGGCGAAACGACGGCGGCGATCGAAGCGCTAGTTCGGAATGTGGTTGGCCAGTTTCAGCAGATCGTTTCGGAATCGGCCACTTTGTCGGACGAACTCCGGACCATCGCCGGCAACATCGAAGATCCCAGCCGTCTAGTGGACTTTGTCGCGTCATCTTTGCCGTTTTTGACGACCGACGATAAGCAAGCTTTGCTGGAGAACGCGAGCGTTCCGGCACGGCTGGAATTGCTCACAAAGCATCTGGCCAAGGAAATCGAAGTTCAGCAGCTTCGCACGAAAATTCAGAGCGAGGTTCAGGACCAGGTTCAGCAGTCGCAGCGGGACTATTATCTGCGCGAGCAGATGAAAGCCATCCAGAAGGAGCTCGGCGAGCAGGACGAAGGCCAGCGCGAAGTCGAGGACCTGCGCAAGAAGATCGAAGAAGCCGGCATGCCTGAGGACGTGAAGAAAGAGGCGATGAAGGAACTGTCTCGCCTTGGACGCATGTCTCCCATGGCGGCGGATTACTCGCTTACACGCAACTACATTGAGTGGCTGGCTGTTCTGCCCTGGGCGAAAAGCTCGGGCTCCAAGGTAGATATCGGTAAGGCTCGGGAGATTCTGGACGAGGACCACTACGGGCTGAAGAAAGTCAAGGACCGGATCCTCGACTACCTCTCGGTGCTTGAGCTCAAGCCCGACATGAAGGGGCCGATTCTTTGCTTTGTCGGACCTCCGGGCGTGGGCAAGACCAGTCTGGGCAAGTCCATTGCACGCGCGCTTGGACGCAAGTTCCAGCGAGTCTCGCTCGGAGGCATGCACGATGAGGCGGAGATCCGGGGACACCGCCGTACGTATATTGGTGCGCTGCCGGGCCAGATCATCCAAAGCATCCGCAGGGCTGAAACCAACGATCCTGTGATCATGCTGGACGAAGTCGACAAGCTCGGACGCGATTTCCGTGGAGATCCGGCGTCGGCCCTGCTCGAGACGCTCGATCCTGCGCAGAACAACGCGTTCCGGGACAACTATCTTGACGTGCCGTTCGATCTCTCGAAAGTGCTGTTCATCTGCACGGCGAACATGCTCGATCCAATTCCGCCGCCGCTACTGGACCGCATGGAGATCATTCCGCTCCAGGGCTACAGCGAGGAGGAGAAGCTTCACATTGCGAACCGGTATCTCGTTCCCCGCCAGATCAAGGAGAACGGCATCACGGAGGAGCAGATCGAGTTTCCGGAGCCCTCAGTTCGGCATTTGATTCGTCACTACACGCGCGAAGCGGGTGTCCGCAAACTGGAGCAGGTAATTGGGACGGTGTGCCGCAAGGAAGCGCGGAGGGTCGTCGAAGGCAAGAACGAAAAGATTACTGTCGACAAGGATCTACTCAAGGAGTTCCTTGGCAACATTCAGGTGCGTGTCGACACTGAGATTGCCGAGCGAGTGAAGCGGCCCGGTGTGGCGGTCGGTCTGGCGTGGACTCCGGCCGGAGGCGACATTCTCTTCATCGAGGCAAACAAGATGAAGGGCAAGGGCGGCTTTACGATGACCGGGCAGATAGGCGAGGTGATGCAGGAGTCAATGCAGGCGGCGCTCACGTGGGTGCGATCGAACTCGGCGATGCTGAACCTCTCAGAGGACTTCAACAAGGAACTGGATCTCCATATCCACATTCCTGCGGGAGCCATTCCGAAGGACGGCCCCTCAGCTGGTGTGACAATGGCTACCGTACTGGCGTCGCTTCTGACGGACAATCCGGTGCGCCCATTGACCGCAATGACTGGTGAGATCACGCTGAGCGGCAATGTGCTGCCGGTGGGTGGTATCAAGGAGAAGTTTCTGGCTGCTAGGCGGGCGGGAGTGCAGAACATCATTCTGCCTGCTGAGAACCGTCAGGACGTCGAGGAAGATTTGACGTCCGACATGATCGAAGGTGTTTCGATTCACTATGCCAGCCGGATCGAGGATGCCCTGGCGGTCGCCTTACCGCTGCTGAATGCCAAGCCTGAGGTTACGCCTCTTGCAACTGGCGCTGGGGCTTCAGCGGCAGCGTAAACAGAAAGACCAAAATGAGGGTCGGCGCGATAAGCCGGCCCTTCTTCTTTGAGGGACGTCCGCCTCCCTTGAACAGTGTGCTGTCCAACACCGCGGGCATCTTTGCTGCGTCTAACTCCCGAGGCGGTATTCTTTGTTTAAGATGCAAGTTCGTGTTCTTCCCTTCGGCGTGCTCAAGGACTCCCTAGGCGCGGACCCATTCTCTCTCGATCTTCCCGGCGGATCAACAGTTGCAGACCTGCTGGCGCGGCTTGGAGGGCATTCGCCTGCGGTGGAGTCGCTGGGAATCGCTGTAAGCGTAAACGCCGAGTATGCCGATCGGAATTGCGTGCTGCGTGAGAACGACGAAGTTGGCTTGCTGCCGCCTGTATCAGGCGGTTCAGGGAAGGAGGTATCGCCCGATTCGGCAGTGATTCGTCTGACGCATGAAGTCATCAATGCCGATGACCTCGTACGCGCAGCGAAGCAGGGTGAGGACGGGGCTGTCGTTCTGTTCGATGGAATTGTCCGCAACAACTCGCGAGGCCGACAGACGCTCCATCTGGACTACGAAGCCTACGAAGAGATGGCAATAAAGCAGATGAGGGAACTGTCTAGCGAGGCCGTGAAGAAATTCGGTGTTCGACATGTCACCATCGTTCATCGGCTCGGACGTCTGCAGGTAGGCGAGACGAGCGTGCTGATCGTCGTTTCTTCCGCTCATCGAGCGCAAGCGTATGAGGCGAGCCGCTGGGTGATCGATACCTTGAAAAAGACAGTGCCGATCTGGAAGAAGGAAACATTTGTGGATGGCGCAGTCTGGGCCGATGGCGAACCCTTTCCCACCGGTTACGCGGTGGAGAACCACGCCCTTAAGGATCATGCCGCGGAGGGCGCCGATGGCCGCTCGGCCTAGACTCCTCTTCGCGGGAGCGTCATTCCTGGTGTTCTCGACCGTTCTGGGTCTGCGTCTGTTCGCGCAGGACGATAAGCCGCTCCAACTGGACGTCAAGCTGGTCAGCATCTTCGTGAATGTCACGGACAAAACCGGCGCAATTGTGGGCGGACTGACCCAGGATGATTTCAAGGTATTTGAGGATGGACGTCCGCAGAAGATTGCGCACTTCGAGCGGCAGTCGGAGATGCCGCTGAATCTGACGCTAGCGATCGATACGAGCTCAAGCACATTCAAGGACCGTGGGATCGAACAACAGGCGGCGAAGAAATTTGTGCATGCGCTTATCAGGCCCCAGGACCGGATGAGCGTGATTCAGTTCAACACCTATGTGGATGAACTGACCGGGTTCACGAACAACATCGCGCTGCTTGACCGCGGCCTGGAACACATGCGCGGCGCGGGAGGAACAGCGCTCTACGACGCGATATATCTCGGTTCCCGGGGGCTTGGAAGGCGGGAAGGCCGTAAGGTCCTCGTCCTCGTTTCCGATGGCGGCGATACAGTGAAGGGAACCTCATACGAAGACGCGCTGGAGCAGGCGCTTCGCAATGAGGCGATGATCTACTCGATCATCGATGTGCCAATTGAGGCGAGCGCGGGCCGCGATGTAGGTGGAGAGCACGCGATGATCACGCTTGCGGAGCAGACCGGCGGGAAGAGCTTTTATGCATTCGAAGGCGGCCTTGATAAAGCTTTTCAGAACGTGAGCGAGGACCTACGAACGCAATACATGATCGGGTACTATCCGCGGAGCCAGGAGCCTGGACGGGAATTCCACCGAATCGAAATCACGATTCCTCGCGCGGCCCCCAATTCCTTTAACATTCGCCACAAGACGGGCTATTACGGCGACTCACTCAAGGGCCGGGAAGACTGACGGCTCGGCGGGTGAGGGGGAAGCACCGGCCCGAGCAAACTGGAACTTCCAGGCGTCGATCGCGTTTACACCGCGCGACGGCCCGAGAAGAGCTGGATGCAGAGCACGATCAGGGCGAGAACCAGCACGATATGAATGTAGGCGCCGATGGCGTGGAAGCCAATCCAACCGAGCAGCCAGAGCACGAGCAGAACCACGAAAATTGTCCAAAGCATTTGTAGATCTCCAATCGCGAACGCACAGATGCCGGTGTGATGTTCTCTGAATTGCGCGGGTTGCATATCATCCATTACCTGGTGAGACAACTTGATTTCGAGCGCCCTGCATCAACAGCACACGCGGGTGGATAAAGCCACTCGTCGAGGTGGGGTGCATGAAGCAGAATCGGTCTTTTCTATCGACGTGTACACTGGCCGCGGCAGTGTTGGTATGCGGTCAGTTCGGGTTTTCTCAAAATACAACCAGCGCCAGTTCGTCAGACAAGAAGTTCGTTCAGTCTGCGCTGGAGGGCGGAAACGCAGAGGTCAAACTAGGGCAACTTGCCGCGCAGAAGGGTAACAGCGAAGACGTAAAGCAGTTCGGCCAAAAAATGGTCGACGACCATACCAAGCTGGGCGATCAAATGAAACAGATTGCACAGCAGGAGGGGATTCAGGTCCCAGACGGCTCTCCGGCCAAAGACAAGGCACTGGAAACGAAGCTGAACAGCCTTTCCGGTGATGCATTCGACAAGGCCTACATAAAAGCGATGGTGAAGGACCATCAGAAGGATCTTTCGGAGTTCAAGAAGGAAGCCAGCTCCGGAAACGACACGAGCATTAAAGATGCCGCCAGCCAGGGAGCGCAAGTGATTAGCGAGCATCTGCAGATGGCTCAGCAGATGGCGCAGAAGCATAGTGTCAAGACGGACGCGATGAGCAACGACTTGAGCGGACAGCCGGTTGGACATCGTGAACATCAGCAATGAAGGGCTTGCGGTGATCATCATCGGGCGCACGAATCGGTGCGCCCCAGTCGCTTTATACGATCGCTGTTTTACGCTTCTGCTTCGCGGATTGCCTTCGCAGTGAGGCGCTGTTTCACCTTTAGCATCTCGACCCACGGATCTTTGGCGAGGCGTTTCTTCCACGTGTCGAAGTCCATGACATGGAAAACCGGTCGTGTTTTCGCATTCAGTTCCTTCCAATCCAGAGGAAGAGCAACCGGAGCACCAGAACGCGCACGCGTTGAGTAGGGTGCGATGGCCGTGGAACCGCGATCATTGCGAAGATAGTCGAGATAGATGCGATTCTTGCGAATGGCTTTCGTCATCTTCGTGACGTAAAGACCTGGATTCTTGCGTTCCATTCCCAGAACCACGTTATGCGCAAATTCCTTCACCTCGGGCCACTCGTATTCAGGCTTGATGGGAGCGACAACGTGAAGCCCTTTTCCGCCTGTCGTCTTCACGAAGCTCTGCAATCCCAAGTCTTCGAGGCGGGCGCGAAACTCCTTGGCGGTAGCGGCAAGAACCTTCCAATCGATAGCTTCATCGGGATCCATGTCAAAGATGATGCGGTCTGGTTTCTCCAGCGACTCGTTCTTCGATCCCCAGGGATGGATCTCAAGCACCCCCATCTGCGCCATGCCAATGAGACCCTCGACTGAATTAAAAGTGAGATACTGCTCGACCGAGCCATTCTTTTTGTTGGGGACAGGGACATTGCTGATGCCATTCGGCACACCCATTCCGATGTGCTTCTGGAAGAAGCATGGTTTGCCGCTCCCTTCAGGGCAGCGGACAACGCTCAGCGGGCGATCCGCGACGTGGGGCAGCATTCGCTCGGAAACCGCAATCAGATAAGTGGCGAGATCGCGTTTCGTCATTCCCGATTCGTTATCGAGAATCTTCTCGGGATGAGTGATGGGGAGATCGGTCTTGCCTGGAACCGCTTTGGATGTAGTCTTTGAAATCTTGGAGGTAGCCATAGCAGTATGCCCATGGGGGGTAGGTTTAGATTGAGTTTCGGGAGCGTCAGCTTTTTCACGCACGACTTCTTTCGCTGGCTTGTCTTCGCGCAGACCCTTGAACGAGGCCTGGCGCACGAGATTGTCGCGCGTCCATGTTGTGAAGGAGATCTGCGCCACCAGTTCCGGCTTCACCCAGTGAACTCCACGGGAGACGCCCTTCGGTATGTCTACGAAAGAAGTGGAAGACTGCACCAGTTTGTCGAGCTGCTTGCGAATTGTTTGCTGGGATTCCTGCGTAAAGCCAGTTCCGGAGCGGCCTGCATAGCGTAGCTTGCCGTTTTCGTAATAACCAACGATCAGGGCGCCGATTCCGCGCGTTCCGTTGGAAGGGTCGGTGAATCCGCCAATGACAAATTCCTGCTCGAGAAAGCACTTCGCTTTCAGCCAGGTACTGCCGCGCGTTGATGTGTAGGGAGCGGATGCAGATTTGGAAATGATGCCTTCGGCCCCGAGCCCGCAGGCTTTGCTGAAGATCTGAGCGCCATCGCCTCCGAAGTGCTCGCTCAGGTGAATCGGCGAATCATCTGGGAGGCTGGACATCAGCTTGTCGAGAAACTCCTTGCGTTTGAGGAGAGGCACGTCGCGCAGATTGTGGCCATCGAGATGCAACAGGTCGAACGCAAAGTAGGTCAAGTCGACTTTTGCGCCCTCCTGAAACGCCGCCTGCAAGTCTGAGAAGCTTGTGCCGCCTTTTTCGTCGATGACCACAACCTCTCCGTCCAGGACGGCACTTTCGACAGGTAACTGCTCGGCGGCGCGAGCGATGGCCGGCATGCGATGAGTCCAGTCGAGACCTTTACGCGTGAGCAGCTTGACACGATTCTTGCTTGAGCCTGCGGCGGGATGAATCTGCACCTGGATGCGATAGCCGTCGAGCTTGAGCTCGTGAACCCAATCATCGCCGATGGGAGGTTTGGTGCAAGCTTTCGCCAGTTGCGGAGCGATGAAGCCGGGAAATTTTTCTTTCGGGACGTACTTCAGTGCGGATGTGAAAGAAGGCTTCGGTTTTCGAGACTTTGCTGAAGCAGGGGATTTGGTCTTTGCCGGTCGCTCGTTCTCTTGCTCGTCTGCTCCTCGATTGCTGTGCCAGACGCGGTCGCTGTCTTCGCCGATCTGTTCGATCGTCCGTTTGCTTACCGCACTATCAGGCAGACGCTCTGTGATCGGCGAATCGTCTTCGGTGCGTGCAAACTCATCGCGATCCTTGATGAGCAACCAATTCGGCTTGCCTGGCCTGGCATCGCGAGTATGCATCCGGACAAGAGCCCAGCGGCCGTGCAGCTTCTGGCCGTTCAGATTGAATTTCAGACGGCCCGAAGCCAAGCCCTTGTCGGCATCCTCAAGAGGTTTCCATGTGCCGAAGTCCCACACCATTACGGAGCCGCCGCCGTACTGGCCTTTCGGAATGGTCCCTTCAAAGTTTCCGTACTCGATCGGATGATCTTCGACCTGGACAGCAAGGCGCTTGTCGGCCGGCAAGTCGCTGGGGCCTTTAGCCACCGCCCAGCTTTTTAGAACACCGTTCCAGGCGAGACGGAAATCGTAATGGAGGTGCGAAGCGGCATGCTTCTGAACGACGAAAGGGAGTTCGTTCGTCCCAGCCGCAGCGTTGATCGCACTGCTAGCGCCGCGGGGTTCGGCGGTGACGTTGAAGTCCCGCATCTCGCGGTATTTTGTGAGCTGGTCTTCGAAGGTCTTTGCGGGGTCTTTGCGGCGGGTCGAGGATCGTGCCATGGCTATGCGGCTCTATGCGAGCGCTTTCCTGTTTTTACCAGCCGCGGACCCTTCCTGGAAGAGCGAGTTGAAGCAGGCTTCGACTTGGACTCGTCGACACTTCGGCGCAGAGCATCCATGAGATTGACAACTTTGGCCCGGGGCTTCTCCTCTACTGCTGGGAGCGGCTTCTCATTTCGCTTGGCATTGATGAGTTCGCGAAGAGCCGCTTCGTAGTCGTCCTTGAAATCATCAAGGCGAAAGGGCGCCGACTGGCTCTTGATGAGCTGATTCGCCAGTTCCAGTTCCTTCTTGTCGATGGACTGCTCATGAATTCCGCCGAAGTAGTCCTTTGCCTTGCGTAGTTCCTCGGCGTACCGCAGGGTGTAGGCCATCATTCCGCGCACCTTCTTATCAGGATGTGGCGCGATTGCGATGAGATGTTCACGGCCGGAGAATGCGGCTTCTCCGATCGCGACTTTGTCAGATTGAATCATCGCTTCTCGAACAACGGCAAAGGCCTCAGCCGAGCCTTTTTGATCGGGGACGACGAAGTAGGGCTTCTCGAAGAGATAGGGCGGCAAATCTTTCGCATCGATGAACTGGGCAACACTGATCGTCTTCTGCGTTGCGAGACGAAGGCCTTTGATCTCGTCGGGCTCGACAATGACGTACTTCCCTTTGCTGTACTCGAAGCCTTTCACGATGTCATCGTTTGCAATAGGTTTGTCGCCATCGATGACATTGAGGTGATGAATGCGCTGGTGAGACCTGCGATCGATCTGGTGGAAGGAGACTTCAGATGTAGAGCTGGTGGCGGGGTAGAGCTGAATGCCAAATGCAACGAGGGAAATTCTCAGTTGTCCCGACCAATAAGGCCGACCAGCCATTGCATCTCTCCTGGCGTGGTCCCGGAGCCGACGGCAACACGCCCAAGTCGTTCGATGTGACTGCTTTGCGGCAAGTTGTCTCCCGAGCGGAGATGAGTGCACCAGATGGCCGCATTCAGCATCCGATCAGGTGTGATTCGCAAACTCAAATCCGGTGAGTTCCGGTTGTATTCGCGAAAGAAGGATGCAAGAACAGGGAAGCGCCGCAATCTTGGCACGTTCTCCACTATGGAGAAAGCAAAGCAGCACGAGCGCGAAGTGCAGTTCTTCAAGAAGCGCGGATAGCGGAAAATCGCCGACTTAAGCCAGTGCGGACAAGCAAACCGGAATAGTGTACGGGCATCGCAACATGGCACAGCTTGTAGAGGAGAGGAAATGGCGGAAGGGAGAAAAGCGCATCTGGCCAGTGGGATCGTAGCGGGAATCGCTGGCGGTCTTGTGGCGTCATGGATTATGAACGAATTCGTGGAGAACGTTGGCCCGTCGCTTCAAAAGGCGGTGCAGGGCGACGCCGCCGCCGGGGAACAGCAGGAAGCGGCAGGGCCAAAGCCCGATGACGCAACGATGAAGACAGCGGATGCCGTGGTCTCTGCCGTGACTGGAGGAAGGCACCTGTCCCATGAAGGCAAGGAAAAGGGCGGTCCGATCGTACATTACGCATTCGGTGCACTGATGGGCGCGACCTACGGTGCAATTTCAGAAGGATTCCCACAAGCGACGTTCGGGTTCGGCACGGCATTTGGTGCTGCGCTTTTTGCCGGCGCTGACCTGGTGGCGATGCCAGCGCTGAATCTATCCGCGTCGCCGAGTGACGCGCCTGTCTCTTCCCTCACGACGCCGTTTGCTGCTCACCTGGTTTACGGCGCGGCTACAGAAACTGTCCGCCGGCTGGTGCGGGCGCTTCTTTAATTGGCGATTACGAATCGCGGTAAACGAGTCCGTCCCCTAACTCGCGGTTCTTGCACCAATAGCTTGGGGGGTCGACCTGTTCTACTTTGTCCAGGGGAATTCTGCCCTGAGACATATTCTGCTTGCGTAGGTTCTTTCGCCCGATGACCCTGTCTATATTTACTGGTCTTCTCTTCTTTGGATCGCTTACTGCGGGGCTTCTAGGCGCACTCACGGGGCTTGGAGGCGGAGTGGTGCTCGTTCCGCTGCTTACCGTCTTTTTCCATGTAGACATCCGGTATGCGATCGGCGTGTCGCTCATTTCGGTCATTGCGACTTCGTCAGGAGCGGCGGCCGCGTATGTGCGCGAAGGGTTCTCCAGCGTACGCATTGGCATGTTCCTGGAAGTTGCGACTACTTTGGGAGCCATCCTCGGGGCGTACCTCGCAACCGTGGTCCACACGCAAGCTCTAGCCATCATCTTCGGGCTGGTGCTGATTTACTCTGCGGTTGTTTCGTGGCAGCAGAAAAAGGATCCTGCACCTGAGCCGCAGGGCCACAGTCGCTGGTCGGACAAGCTGGAGCTCTCAGGCAGCTATCCGGGGCGAGACGGTAAACCCTGCAAGTACGAAGTGGAGAACATCCCCGGCGGCTTCGGACTGATGTTCGTGGCGGGAACCCTCTCTGGATTGCTGGGCATCGGTTCGGGAGCCGTAAAGGTACTCGCCATGGACCGGGTCATGAAGGTTCCATTTAAGGTCTCGACGACAACGAGCAACTTCATGATCGGGGTAACCGCTGCCGCGAGCGCAGGGATTTACCTCCACCGAGGGCTGGTCGCACCGGGATTGGCATTTCCGGTCATGCTCGGCGTCCTGAGCGGCTCACTGATGGGGGCACGCTACCTTGTGCGTGCGCGAACTGCCGTTTTGCGCAGCGTGTTTACGCTGGTCGTTCTTGCGCTAGGGGTGGAGATGATCGTGAACGGAGTGACTAAATGGTTCTAGAGAAGGGAACCAATCCCGAAACCGAGCATGGCCATTTTGACGACCGCCGCATGGAAACAATCATGGGGCGGCTTTTGCAGGTCGGGGTGCTTCTCGCGTCCTTCGTGATGCTCATTGGCGGCGTCCTATATATGCGAGCGCATCACGGAGAAATGCCAAATTACCGCGTGTTTTCGAGCGAACCCCTGCGGCTCCGGCACTTCGGCGGCATAGCGGCGGGCATCAAAGTCGGCGACCCAGCGGCAATGATTCAGCTTGCCGTCTTACTGTTGATTGCGACGCCGGTCGCACGCGTGGTATTCGCGCTGATTGCATTCCTACTCGAGAGAGACAAGCTGTTTGTCGCGATCAGTTCTATCGTGCTTGCGGTCTTGTTGTATGGCTTTCTTCGCCCGCAATGACCGGCGGCAGCGGCGCGCAGATCCGAACAGAGGCACTTTCAGCCGACTCAGAATTCCCCCAAGTGCCTTCGCCCTGACAGCCATTTTGAAGAGCGCTGTTTAGCTCCTTGCGCATCCAAGGGGATGTAGACAGGCGGATTGCGCGCCTGAAGGAGAGCTATGCGTCGCTTTCAGGGTAAGGTTGCCATAGTTACCGGCGCCGGGTCGGGGATTGGACAGGGTATCGCCAAGCGCCTTGGCTGCGAGGGGGCGAAAGTCATCGTTGATTATGTAGGCAGCCCCGAAGGTGCTAGGGAGACGGAAGAGGAGATCGAGAAAGCGGGAGGCGAAGGAAAGATCGTCCAGGCCGATGTGACCCGCATCAACGATGTCGAATGCTTGGTGGATACCGCGTGGCAGCAATTCGGTTCGGCAGACATCCTTGTGAACAACGCGGGAGTGGAAAAGAAGTCAAGCTTCTGGGACACTCCGGAGTCTGAGTTCGACCAGGTGATGTCCGTCAATCTACGCGGCCCATTCTTCCTGACACAGTCTTTTGTGCGGCGCTTACGAGACGCCAAGAAGCCGGGACGCATCATCAACATCAGCTCGGTACATGAAGACATGGCATTCCCGGGTTTCGCTTCTTACTGCTGCAGCAAAGGTGGATTAAGAATGCTGATGCGGGATCTGGCGGTGGAGCTTGGCCCGCTGGGGATCACCGTTAACAATGTCGCGCCTGGAGCGATTTCCACCCCGATCAATAAGTCGCTTCTCGAGGACAAGCCAAAGCTGAATGCTTTGCTTGGAAACATTCCGCTCGGCAGGATGGGCACGCCGGAAGATGTTGCAGGCATGGTGGCATATCTCGCGTCGGACGATGCCTCTTATGTGACCGGATCCACGTTCGTCATCGACGGCGGACTGATGCGCAACTACAAGGAGCAATAGACGAGGCCCATGTCCGGACGGATCGAGGATTATGCACTGATCGGAGATTGCGAGACTGCAGCGCTCGTCGATATGAACGGATCTATCGACTGGCTGTGCTGGCCGGCCTTTTCGTCAGAGGCTTGTTTTGCGAAGCTCCTCGGCACCGAAGACAACGGATATTGGCGAATAGCTCCAACCGATGCTGAATGTAAAATCACGCGAAAGTACCGGGACCACACTCTGATCGTGGAGACTCTCTTTGAAGCAAAGGACTGGGCCGTGAGGCTCACCGACTTCATGCCCATCCGTGGGACTAATTCCGATGTGGCCAGAATCGTAGAAGGCATTCGAGGCGAGACGCGGGTTCGAATGGAGCTTTGTCTCCGCTTCGACTACGGACGGTCTGTTCCCTGGGTGACCCGGATTGATAAAGGAGTTCGCGCGATTGCCGGACCGAACCTCTGCGTGCTCCGAGCTTCTGTGCCAACACATGGAGAAAACCTGAAGACAATTGCGGAATTCCCCGTGACGGCAGGTAAACGGGCATGCTTCACGCTTACCTATGGAGTCTCGCACAAGGAGGATCCGGCCGAAATCGACGTTGACGAGGCGTTGAAAGACACGGTCACGTTCTGGGAGGAGTGGGCGGGGAAGCTTCAGTTTGACGGCGAGCACCGGCAGATTGTAGAGCGCTCGCTGATCACGCTGAAGGCCATGACGTATCTACCCACCGGCGGTGTGGTCGCGGCGGTTACAACTTCGTTGCCGGAGTCGCTGGGCGGCGTGCGCAACTGGGACTACCGGTACTGCTGGCTGCGAGACACGACGTTCACATTGCTGGCGCTTGCCAACGGCGGTTACTACGACGAGGCTTCAGCATGGCAGGACTGGCTGTTGCGCGCTCTCGGCGGTAGTCCAGATCAGGTGCAGATCATGTATGGCTTGGGCGGAGAGCGGCAATTGCAGGAGTGGACGGTGGATTGGCTCGCGGGTTATGAGAATTCGCAGCCAGTACGGATCGGCAATGCTGCTGCCATGCAGATGCAACTCGATATCTACGGCGAGATGCTGGACTCCTTCTATCACGCACAGCACAAGATGGGCCGTCACTCGGAGCAGGATTTCCGGTTGCTTGTTCAGCTCATGAAGCACCTTGAGGAGATCTGGGAAAATCCTGATCAGGGGATTTGGGAGACACGCGGCGGCCCGCAGCAGTTCACGTATTCGAAGCTGATGGCGTGGGTGGCGTTCGATCGTGCCGTGCTCATCGGTGAACAGCTGAAGTATGACGCACCCCTGGACCGGTGGAAGCAGCTTCGCGAAACAATCCATCAACAGATTTGCGAGCAGGCTTTCAACAAGAAGAAAAATAGCTTTGTGCAAGTGTATGGCGGCGATCAACTGGACGCATCGTTGCTGCTGATGCCGCTGGTTGGGTTTCTTCCCGGCACTGACGAGCGGATCAAGGGTACCGTCGATGCGATCCGTCGCGAACTGATGCAGGACGGGTTGGTACTGCGCTACAACACATCGCGCGTGCAAGATGGGTTGCCGCCTGGAGAAGGAGTTTTTCTCGCATGCAGCTTCTGGATGGTCAGCAGTCTCAGGGCGGTGGGTCGCGAGGACGAGGCCCGGGAACTCTTCAAAAAGCTGCTGGATCTTCCCAATGACCTGGGATTGCTATCAGAAGAGTACGATCCGAAAGCAAAACGCATGGTTGGGAACTTCCCGCAGGCTTTCTCGCACATCGCACTCGTGAACGCGGCATTCGATCTGGAGGACGGGGCAGGCGTTCGTGAACGGGCCCGCCGTCAAGGTCGCCGGTGAGCCTGAAGATACCATTTTCGGCTTTCGGTATGGCGTTCTGGAACGCACTGAATGGTGCATCCCTGAACGCGTCTGCCGCTGCCGCGAAGAGTTCCACAGGATTCCTGGGTTGGCTCATGCATCTCGGCGGTCTGGGTCTCTTTGCACTCGCCATTGTGGACTCGTCCGTCGTTCCGATTCCACTGCCCGGCAGCACTGACCTGGTGCTGCTGCTGCTCACGGCGTTCCGATCCTCATCGATAAGGTCGCCGATCATCTTTGCGTCGTGCGCCTTCGCGGGCTCAGTAATCGGCGGGTATTTTGCCTGGGCGGCCGGAAAGAAAGGGGGCGAAACTGCACTTGAGAGATTGGGCAAAGGCCGCTTCGTCCAGCGTGTACAGCGATGGGTGAAGCGCAATGGCATCTTGTCTGTCTGGTTGGCCGCGGTCCATCCACCGCCGATTCCCCTCCTGCCGTTCACCCTCGCCGCGGGAGCGCTGGGCCTCTCGCTTCCCCGATTCATGATTGCGTATTGCACTGGTCGCGCCTTCAGATACGGAGTCATCGCTTGGCTAGGCTACAAGTACGGACGACAGGTAGTGGTCTGGTGGGAGAAGGACCTGAAAGGCTGGACCACGCCAATTCTGAGCGTGTACATCACGTTGCTCGTGCTGGGTGGAGCCTATGGCTTCTGGAAATATCGAAAAGAGATGCGGAAAAGCACGCAGGCGGCAAATGCATAGGACGCCGGAACCTCCGGCGTCCCCAACAACGAAGACCTACGACCTTTAAACGAGCGCGTGCCGTAGTGCGCTGCTCGCTGTTTCTTTAGCTGCAAGATACCGGTCTACCGCAGCTGCAGCCTTGCGGCCTTCTGAGATCGCCCAGACGACGAGAGATTGGCCACGGCGCATGTCTCCGGCTGCGAAAATACCGTCAACAGATGTCATGTACTCGCTGTTTGCAGCCACATTTCCGCGCTGATCCAATGCGACTCCAAGCTGCTCGATCATGCCGTTTTTCACCGGGCCGAGGAAGCCCATCGCGAGCAGAACCAGATCCACGTCCAGAGTGAACTCCGTGTCACAAATGGGTTCGAACTTGGGCGGCGGACCTACACGGCACGCGTGAACCTGCTTCACGTTGCCGTTTTCGCCGGTGAACTTGAGGCTGTTGATGGCCCAGTCGCGAATCCCGCCCTCTTCGTGCGCGCTTTCAGTGCGGAGTTGCAGAGGCCAGAGAGGCCACGGGGTCGAGCCGGCGCGCATCTCGGGCGGCTTTGGCATAATCTCGATCTGGTGCACGCTTTTGGCGCCCTGACGATGGCTTGTGCCAAGGCAATCAGCACCCGTGTCGCCGCCGCCGATGATGAGAACGCGCTTGCCTGTTGCCAGAATCGCGGTCGCAGGATCGACAGTTTCCCCTTCATTGCGACGGTTCTGCTGGGGCAGGAACTCCATGGCGTAGTGGATGCCCTTGAGTTCGCGACCGGGAATCTTCAGGTCGCGCGGCTGCTCTGCGCCAGCCGCGAGAAGAATGGCATCGTAGTGGCCGGTGAGCGTGTCAACGGGGACGTTGCCGCCAACGTGCGCATTGGTGAGGAAGGTGACGCCTTCGGCGCGCATCTGGTTGAGGCGACGATCGAGGACATGCTTCTCAAGCTTGAAGTTGGGAATCCCATAACGAAGCAGTCCGCCGATGCGGTCGTTCTTTTCGTACACGGTGACAGAGTGGCCGGCGCGCCGGAGTTGTTGCGCGGCGGCGAGGCCTGCGGGTCCACTGCCGATGACAGCGACGCGCTTTCCGGTATTGTGTTCGGGCGGTTCCGGATTGATCCAGCCTTCATCCCATGCGCGTTCGACGATGCTGCGTTCGATGACCTTGATGGAAACAGCCGGGGCGTTAATGCCGAGAACGCAGGCAGCCTCACACGGTGCAGGGCAGATCCGCCCGGTGAATTCAGGGAAGTTGTTGGTCGCGTGCAGTCTGCGGATAGCGCTCTGCCAGCGGCCGTTGTAGGCGAGGTCGTTCCAATCGGGGATGAGATTGTTGACCGGGCAGCCGGTGTGACAGAAAGGAACGCCACAATCCATGCAGCGGGCGCTCTGCTCACGCTGCTTCTCCTCCGGGAAAGGCTGGTAAATCTCGAACCAGTCTTTGATCCGCTCTTCGGCAGGTCGGCGTGTAGGCTGCTCGCGATCAATTTCGAGAAAACCAGTGACTTTACCCATGCTGCACCTCGGCTGCTGCCTCAACCTGAGGCGCGTTCGTAATTGGGGGAGAGTAGACGGTCTCGACACGGTCCACGCCGAGCACGCGTTTGTACTCGTGCGGGAAGACTTTGATGAACTTGGGCTGCGCTTCCACCCAGTGCTCGAGCACCCAGGCCGCGCGAGGACTGCCGGTGTAGTCGCGATGACGCTCGAGCAGTGCGCGGACTTCGGCAACATCTGTATCGGTGACGAGCGGTTCCAGATCGACGCTTGCCTTGTTGCAGCGGCGCGACGAGAAGTCGCCCTGATCGTCAAAGACAAAGGCGCGCCCCCCGCTCATGCCCGCTGCGAAGTTTCGGCCGGTTGTGCCGAGCACGATAACCGTGCCGTTCGTCATATATTCGCAACCGTGGTCGCCCACTCCCTCAACAACGGCCGTTGCCCCGGAGTTGCGCACTGCGAATCGTTCGCCTGCGATGCCGTTGAGGAAGACCTCGCCGCTGGTAGCGCCATAAAGAACGACGTTGCCAACGAGGATGCTCTCTTCAGGCAGGAAGAACGAGGTCTTCGGGGGGTAGGCGATGATCCGGCCACCGGAGAGACCTTTGCCGAGGTAATCGTTGCTGTCGCCCTCAAGTTCCAGGGTGACTCCCGTCGGAACGAATGCGCCGAAACTCTGGCCTGCGGAGCCTTCGAACTTGTAGTGGATAGTGTTGTCGGGAAGTCCAGCAGAGCCATGGCGACGCGCGATTTCGCCACCGAGCATGGCGCCAACGGTGCGGTGAACATTGCGAATGGCAAAGCTGCCGGTGACAGGCGTCTTCGATTCAAGTGCGGGTTTGGCTTTGGCGATGAGTTGATGATCGAGGGCCTGGTCAAGGCCGTGGTCCTGCGCCTGTACCTTGCGTCGAGCAACGCGGGACGGAACGGTCGGCGCGTAGAGGATCGAGGATAGATCGATGCCCTTCGCTTTCCAATGCGCGTCGGCGATAGAGGCGTCGATCTTGTCGACACAGCCGACCATGTCGTCGAACTTGCGGAAGCCGAGCTTCGCCATGTGCTGCCGGATCTGCTCGGCAATGAAGAAGAAGAAGTTGATGACGTGCTCCGGCTGGCCAGTGAAGCGAGCGCGCAAGACGGGGTCCTGCGTTGCGATGCCGACCGAGCAGGTATTGAGGTGGCACTTGCGCATCATGATGCAGCCCATGGCGATAAGCGGAGTAGTGGCGAAGCCGAACTCTTCGGCCCCGAGAAGCGCTGCGATCACGACGTCACGTCCGGTCTGGAGTTTGCCGTCGGTCTGGACCTTGATGCGTCCGCGGAGGTCATTGAGCAGCAGTACCTGCTGGGTTTCCGCAAGGCCGAGTTCCCACGGTAGCCCCGCGTGCTTGATGGAACTGAGCGGGGAAGCTCCCGTTCCGCCAGTGTCGCCGGAGATCAGGACGACATCAGCGTGCGCCTTCGAAACGCCGGCTGCAACTGTTCCGACGCCAACTTCGGAGACAAGTTTGACGGCGATGCGCGCCTGCGGGTTCACGTTCTTCAAGTCGTAGATGAGCTGCGCGAGATCTTCGATGGAGTAGATGTCGTGGTGCGGCGGTGGTGAGATAAGGCCGACACCGGGGATGGAGTGGCGAGTCCTGGCGATCACTTCATCGACCTTATGACCGGGAAGCTGACCGCCTTCGCCGGGCTTCGCGCCCTGCGCCATCTTGATCTGAAGTTCGTCGGCGTTGACAAGGTAATTGGTTGTGACGCCGAAGCGGCCACTGGCTACCTGCTTGACAGCGCTGCGACGCAAATCGCCGTTCGCGTCGCGCGTGAATCGCTCTTCGTCTTCGCCGCCTTCGCCTGTATTCGACATTCCGCCGAGGCGGTTCATCGCGATGGCAAGAGTTTCGTGCGCTTCCTTGCTGATGGAGCCGTAGCTCATCGCGCCGGTAGTGAAGCGCTTCACGATTTCTTTCGCTGGCTCGACTTCCTCGATTGGAATCGCCGTGTCGTTGTACTTGAGTTTCAGCAGGCCGCGCAGCGTGCAGAGATTCCGATTCTGCTCATCGAGAAGGTCCGTGTACTCCTGGAAGGTCGTCGCGTTATTGGCGCGAACAGAGTGCTGAAGTTTGCTGATGGTCCCAGGGTTCAGCAGGTGATACTCGCCGCCTTCGCGATACTGATAATGTCCGCCGACAACGAGTTCGGTTTCGGATTCGGTAAGCGGCTGAAACGCGAAGGAGTGCTTCATCTGGGCTTCGCGCGCGAGAACGTCGAGGCCAACACCCTCGATGCGGGATGCAGTGCCAGGAAAGTAGGTCTCGACTAGGTGCTGGTTGAGACCCACAGCTTCAAAGACCTGCGCGCCACGATAGCTCTGCAGCGTGCTGATGCCCATCTTTGAGAAGGTCTTGAGCAGACCCTTGTTGATGCCTTTGATGAAATTCTTCTCGGCATGATTGCCGGAGACGCTGTGTGGTAGAAGCCCCCGCCGCTTTAGATCGTGCAGAGTCTCAATAGCGAGATAGGGATTGATCGCACTGGCGCCATATCCGATAAGCAGGGCGAAGTGCATGACCTCGCGAGGCTCGCCGCTTTCAATAATGAGCGCAACTTGAGTGCGTGTCTTTTCCTGTACCAGCCGATTGTGAACCGCCGCCATTGCCAGAAGGCTCGGAATCGGCGCGTAGGTAGAGTCGACGCCACGATCGGAGATGATGAGCAGCGTATATCCCGATGCCACAGCGTGCGAAGCTCGAGCGCTCAGTTCCTCCAGCGCCTGGCGCAGGCCGTTCTCGCCATCGGCGGCGCGGAACAGAGCTGGAAGCGTGGTCGCGAGCAGATCGCCAGAGGAGACGCGACGCAGCTTCTCGAGATCGCGATTGGATAGAATCGGATGCGGAAGCTTCAGCGTGTGACAGTTCTCAGGATTCTCGTCGAGAATATTCCGCTCAGTACCGATATAGCTGATGAGCGACATGACCAGTTCTTCGCGAATCGGATCGATCGGCGGATTGGTGACCTGAGCGAAGAGCTGCTTGAAGTAGTTGAAAAGCGGCTGCGGCCGGTCTGATAGACAAGCAAGCGGCGTATCGGTGCCCATGGAGCCGACCGGCTCCTCTCCGCGCGAACCCATGGGCCCAAGCAGAATGCGCAGATCCTCTTCGCTGTAGCCATAAGCACGCTGGCGACGCAGCAGCGTTTCGGGGTTCGAGGCGATGACTCGCGAGGGCTCCGGCAGCGCATCGAGGATGACCTGCTGTTCCTTAAGCCACTCAGCATAGGGCTGGCGCGCGGCAAGAGTCTTCTTGATTTCGGCATCGGAGATGATGCGTTTCTCCACTGTGTCGACAAGGAACATGCGTCCCGGCTGCAGGCGCCCCTTCTTGCGGATGTCCTCGGCCGGTACATCGAGAACGCCGGCTTCCGACGCCAGCACGACCAGATCGTCTTTGGTGACGATGTACCGCCCCGGACGAAGACCATTGCGGTCCAGGGTAGCGCCGACAACGCGTCCGTCGCTGAATGCGATGGCTGCGGGTCCGTCCCACGGTTCCATCAGCGAAGCGTGATACTCGTAAAATGCGCGCTTATCCTCGTCCATATCGGGATTGCCCGCCCACGCTTCTGGAATCAGCATGGCCATGACATGCGGAAGCGAACGGCCCGACTGATAGAGAAACTCAACGGCGTTGTCGAGGCCAGCGGAGTCGCTTCCCTCGGGCATGATGATGGGATAGAGATCGTTGATTCTGTCGCCGAAGTGCTCGGTCTCGCAGACGGACTGGCGGGCATTCATCCAGCTCACGTTGCCGCGGATCGTATTGATCTCCCCGTTGTGCGCGACATATCGGTAAGGGTGCGCGAGCTTCCAACTTGGAAATGTGTTTGTGGAGAATCGCTGGTGAACGAGACAGAGGGCGCTGGTGACCAGCGGATTTGCCAGCTCGAAATAGAACTTCTCGATCTGCGGAGCGAGCATCAAGCCCTTGTAGATGATGGTGCGACAGGAGAAAGACGGAACGTAGAAGAACTCCTTCTCCTCAATGTCGGACGCGGCGATCTCATTTTCCGTGCGGCGTCGAACCAGATAGAGTCGGCGCTCGAAATCGTCCTCACTCATGCCCTCAGGCCGGCCTACAAAAAACTGCTCAATATAGGGCTGAGAGGCGCGGGCTTCACGGCCAATGGCATCCCCGTTTACAGGTGTGTCGCGCCAACCCAGGACTTTCAGGCCCTCCGCGGTAGCCATTCGCTCAAAGACACCTTCGCACTGCAGGCGGCTGTGTTTGTCGACGGGCAGGAAGACCATGGCCACCCCGTACTCGCCGGGGCCGGGAAGCTGAATGCCAAGTTCACCGCATTCGCGGGCAAAGAAGACGTGAGGAACCTGGATGAGGATGCCGGCGCCGTCGCCAGTTTCGGGATCGCAGCCCGCTGCTCCGCGATGGGTCAGATTGATAAGAACCTCGAGCCCTTTGCGGATGATGTCGTGGCTTTTCTCGCCGCGGATGCTGGCCACAAGGCCCATACCGCACGCATCGTGCTCATTACGTGGGTGATAAAGACCTTGGGGATCCGGGATACGATGACGATGATCCGATGTCTGCATTGGTACCTTCTCTTATGGGAATAAGGTCGTTCTGCAATCCAGTTGTCGTGAAACGGCAAAGACACAATCAGCGAGGCGTCACCAAATGGGAACAGCCGGTTAGTCTTGTGGCCCGTCGTGGCAGGCCCGTGCACTTGGGGTTAGTCCTGAACTATCAATGATAGCTGAATTTCGCTCGTCCTAATCTCGAATTGCAGGATTAGTGAATTCCTACCCTGTTTTCCACATTTTGATGCATGTTTTCCGCGAGATCCAGCATTAAACAGCTCAGAGTTTGCAGATTAGGAGCTCGCGCTCGTAGATCATCTCGGGCGGAAGATGGTCGTGCAGGTCGATGAAGAGCTCCTCATGAGCGATCACTTCCTTGCGCCAAGCGGCGCGATCCACCTTCATCAGCTCGTCGAAGTCCTCGCGCGAAAAGTCCAGGCCAGCCCAATCGATGTCTTCATACCGCGGAACCCATCCCACGGGGGTTTCCCGGCCCCGTCCGTGACCCTGGACCCGCTCGACGATCCAGCGAAGAACACGCATGTTTTCGCTGAATCCGGGCCAGAGAAACTTGCCGTCCTCATCTTTGCGGAACCAATTGACGTTGAAGATGCGCGGAGTGGCATCGAGGCCACGCTGCATCTTGATCCAGTGCCGGAAGTAATCGCCCATGTGATAGCCGCAGAAGGGCAGCATGGCCATCGGATCGCGACGGATCTTCCCGACGGCTCCGGCCGCAGCGGCGGTCGTTTCGGATCCCATCGTCGCGCCGACGTATACGCCACTCGACCAATTGAAAGCTTGATAGATCAGCGGAAGCGTGTGCGAGCGGCGTCCGCCGAAGATGATGGCGCTGATCGGAACGCCTTCGGGCGATTCCCAGTCGGGATCCATTGTCGGGCATTGGGAAGCAGGAGCTGTAAAACGCCCGTTCGGATGAGCGGCGGTCGTGCCGTTTTTCTTGCCGATCGCCGTTGTCCACTTTTCGCCGCGCCAGTCAGTGCATTCAGCGGGAGGCTTCTCGGTCATGCCTTCCCACCAGACGCCTCCATCAGGAGTAAGCGCGACATTGGTGAAGATGGTGTTTCGTGAAAGCGCTGCCATGGCTGCCGGATTCGTCTTTGTGCTCGTGCCCGGAGCGACTCCGAAAAAACCTGCTTCCGGGTTGATGGCACGGAGTTGGCCCTCGGGGTCAGGCTTGAGCCATGCAATGTCGTCGCCAACAGTGAGCACCTTCCAGCCTGCCATTGCCTTTGGCGGAATGAGCATGGCGAAGTTGGTCTTACCGCAAGCGGAGGGAAACGCGGCAGCGACGTAGGTCTTCTCGCCTTCCGGACTCTCCACGCCGAGAATGAGCATATGCTCGGCCATCCAGCCTTCGTCACGGGCTATGTTGGAAGCGATGCGCAGAGCGAAGCACTTCTTGCTGAGCAGGGCGTTGCCGCCATAACCGGAGCCGTAGGACCAGATCTCGCGAGTCTCTGGAAAATGAACGATGTACTTGGTGTCATTGCACGGCCAGGCGACATCCTGCTGACCGGGCTTCAATGGAGCGCCGACTGTGTGCATGCAGGGAACGACGCGCTTCTCATCCTTGTCGATCTCAGCGAAAACTGGCGCGCCGATGCGGGCCATGATGCGCATATTGACCACAACGTAGGGCGAGTCGGTTAATTGCACGCCAATGCCAGACATCGAAGATCCGACCGGCCCCATGCTGAAGGGGAGCACGTACATGGTGCGGCCCTGCATGCAGCCTTTGAAGAGCTGCTTGAGGCGGCGGCGCATCACATAGGGGTCTTCCCAGTTGTTCGTCGGCCCGGCGCCATCGCGGGAGAGTGAACAGATAAAGGTGCGGTCTTCCACCCGGGCCACGTCGTTGGGAGCAGAACGGGCATAGAAGCAGCCAGGCCACTTTTTCTGATCGAGGCGGGTGAAGGTGCCGGCGGCGACCAGACGATCGCACAGGAAGTCGTACTCCGCCTGGGAGCCGTCTACCCAGTGGATCGCGTCAGGGCGGCAGAGCTCGGCCATCTTTTCTACCCAGCGAATCAGGTGTTTATTGGTCGTCGGAGGCGTCTGGGTAGAGGTAGGCTCATGATGCAGAATAGAGTGCTTCATATGTATGGTCGTGCTCCCGCCTATGGTTTACAGGCTATCGAATCAGCCACAGATGATGGAAGGGTCTGGGCTATCGTACATTGCCGATTGGATGCATGGGTGTGATGCGGGGTACAGCATCATTGGGTTTGGTTCAGAACTCGTGGTGCTGGTCGATGATTTCGGCGAGATTGTTGGTTTCCAGCGGAGCCCCCGCGGATTCGGCCTGGCTGCTAACTTTTGCGACAGCCAGCCAGTTATCTTTGTGGGGCTGCTCAGCGATCCATGGAGGCAGCGGCATGCAGAGGTAGTCACTCAGGGATGTTGCATAGCCTTCATACAGAGCGCGCAGGTTGCGTAGACGCTCATACGATTGACCGTCGCGGCATACGCTCACCCCGCTCTGGCATAGAAGAGCATAGAGTTGCTCATAGCGTTCGGTAGAGAGCCGATCGGGCATGTTCTGTGCAGGCGAGAGTGAGAATACCTGGGCGAGGTCCACCAGGGCATGGCGGGCCATCGCAAAAGTGAGCTGAGCCTGGCGCGCCTCATGACCCCGCGCCCCCGCAATAAGCAGGGCTGACGTATCGAGCATGGCGGTCAGAGCTCCCAGCCAGCTCTGGTTGGTGTGCTGAGAGCGGTAGTAACAAAGCAGCGTATAGGAGATGTGGCTTTCAAGTAGTTCAGCCGACCAGCGCTCCCATTCCGTAAGGAGCATGGAGAGTTCGTCTTCCGCACCTTCGAAAGAGTGTCGGCGCATCAGTTCGGCGGCACTAGGGGGCGAGCCGGCACGGGCATCGAGAAGGGAAATGCTGACCTCGCGTCGTGAGAACGCGCCATAGAGAACGGGAAAGTAGCCCATGACAACGGCGAGGAACCCAAAGCCGGTTCCCGCTTCAAGCGTGGTGAGAACTCGCGCGATCTGTCCGTGAGGTGTGACGTCACCCAGGCCAAGTGTGAAAAAGTTCGTTCCGCTGACGTAGAGGTCGGAGAAATAGCTGAGTTGACGCGATGAATCGTTGAAAGGGCTCCCGAGCGAGTAATAGATCAGAGAAAAGCCGAAGACCATTCCGCATGCCCAGACGATCAGGAGGAAAATCAGAGAGAGCGGTCCGTAGAAGCTGAGCAGGGTCTCTCGCTTCCTAGGATGATCGACGCGCATCGCCACGGCGCGCCACGGTATCCAGGTAACGATATAGAAGAGTCTCGTGAGTCGAAGGCGGCCCGCGGCACGACGCGGCAGAATCACGGTTTGGAAAGCATCAAGAAGAACGATGAGAATGCAGATGATGCCTGCGACGGTGGTAAGGGTTCGCATCGACCTCGACCTTTTCGGGGAGCGGGCGGTCCGCGAGCAAACCACCCATTGTGTGATCACTGTATCCTATGCCGATGAAGTATCGAGGTATGCATGGCGGAGCTTGGTAAAGGCCTTCTCGGTCTGGGCGTTCTGCTTGTGATCTTGGGAGCAGCATTGATGCTGGCCGCGCGGTTTGGAGTGCCGCTAGGCAAGATGCCGGGCGACATCTCCTATCGCGGAAAAAATGTATCCGTGTTCTTTCCTTTGGGAACTTCGATTCTGCTGAGCGTAGTGCTGTCGTTGATCTTCTATCTTATTTCGCGATTCCGACGGTAAGCATCTTTTCGATTTCGAACTGATAACGGCACGCCCCGCTGTGACGAATCGCAGCGGGGCGTGATTGTGCAGCGGGGCAGGTGTAGTTTTACCGCTTCACAATCTTTTCCAGGCGCGGGTCGGTCCAGAGGACCGCGAACTCCTGGTCCTTGTAGACCCGGCTCATCTCAGGGAAGCGACCTTCGCTGGCGCGTTTCAGATACTCGAGAGCCCCGTCAACATTTCCACGCTTGGCGTAGGCCTTCGCGATCAGGAAGTTGACACGCGCGCGCTGCTCCGGTGTGCTGACGCGGGCTGAAACTCCCGTGGTGCTTTCAGTGAGGATGTCAGCATCCAGCTCGAGGGCGCGGGCATACTCGGTCATCGCCCGATCGATCTGCCCCATGCCCATCCATGCTTCGGCGAGATTGAGGTGGGCAGGTGCGCTCGACTCATCGAGTTCCAGTGCCTGCTTCAGATACTTGACAGCATTCTTGTACTTCTTATCAAGGAATGAGACAGCTCCCAGATTGTTGAGTGAAGAAACGTTGCGCGGATCGTACTTGAGTGCCTGGCTGAAGTGCTTGCGAGCCGGACCGCGGTCGCCAACCTTCAGTTCTGCAATCCCCAGTTTGTTCAGGACATTTGGGTTCTTCGGATTGGCACGCAGGGACTGCTTATAGTACGAAATCGCAAGGAAGAAGTTGTTGTGAACACGCTCCAGGTCGCCCCTCATCTCAGAGGACTTTGCGATTTGAAGCGCATCGGGCTTTGGAAGATCGAAAGATGATTCCGCTCTGAGGCCCGGCACAGCTAAGAATGCCAGACTAGCGGCGGCGATGAAGGCGAACAGTGTACGCATTGTCTTACCTCCCACACGGAGCATTTCGTCTGACTCGTCTGAAACCATGTCCTTGCGAACTGCTCAACGTCGACCCCAAGTAAACGGCAGGCAGCGGCGGCGAACAACGCTATACCTGCTACCGAGCGGTTTCCCGATGTTACATACGTCCCCTTCAAGTTGCATGTCCATGGTGATATACGACTTGCAGGAGCTGACGATTAGCCGTTAGCGGGATAGCTGCAGGCTCGCAACCCGGGGTTAAACCCCGTTACATGCCCGATGCAGACCGCTAACTACACGGTTAATACCGCCTCGGAACCGAAGATTGGAACTAAGATGGGTGCGACCGCGAATTTATAAGGTAGGACCCGGCGGTGGAAGGCAAGAACCAGATGGCCGCGGCACATGCAGGGACGGTCGAGACGGCGTCACAACGGGCTGAGCTGGAATCCGTGCTCAGCTCCCAGGAATTCTTGCGCGCGCCGAGACTTGCTCACCTGCTCTCCTATCTCTGCGAAAAACTCTTCGCTGGCCAAGCCAACCAGATCAAAGAGTACTCGATCGCGCTGGAGGTGTTTAACCGCGGCGCATCGTTCGACCAGGATTCAGACTCCATCGTGCGCGTTGAAGCGAACCGGCTGAGAAAGCGGCTGGCCGAGTACTACGCAGGCGATGGTGCCTCTCACACGCTGCAGATCACGATCCCAATAGGCCAGTACGTGCCACGGTTCGAAGTGCAGCATCTTGGAGCCGAAGCGAAACAACCCGTCCCCGCGGAGACCGCGGCACCTTCGGGTGAAGAGAAGCGATGGGCAACTTCCCGTCGAATGGTCGCGATGGGGGGAGGAATTGCAGTCCTGGTGATCGCATCTGTTTGGATCACCTATGCTGTGGTGAGGCATCGCAGCGATGCGCGGACGGCCGCGCAACCAGACACCGCGCGTGTTCAGAGCGATCTCGCCGATGGCCAATTCGGACCCCCCGGAGGCGTGGAGATCCGAATCCTGGCCGGCGCGACACGCAGCCTCGTCGATCATGCCGGCAAACTATGGAATGCCGACCAGGCTTTCAGCGGCGGGTCGGCAGTGAAAAGCACAGTTCAGCATGTTGGCCGAACCCTGGAATCCGCCTTTTACAGAACAAGCAGACAAGGCCAGTTCCGCTATGACATCCCGCTGAAGAGTGGCATCTATGAAATGCGTCTTCATTTCGCTGAGACCGTCTACGGCCCTGATACTACCGGTGCGGGCGGCGAAGGCAGCCGGCTCATGACCGTAAAGGCGAATGGGCAAACTCTGCTCAGTCATTTCGACGTAGTGGGAGATGCCGGATCCAGCGGCATGACCGACGTGAAGGTGTTTGCCGGACTGCAGCCGGATAAAGACGGGGTTCTGCACCTCGAGTTCGCCGGTGAAGGAGGGAAGCCGGCGATGGTGTCGGCCATCGAGATCCTGCCGGGAGTGAAGGGCCGCATTCGTCCTATAAGAGTGCTCGCGCGACAGTCTCCGTACTATTCCAACGACAGCCACTGGTGGAGCCCCGACAACTATTTCGAAGGCGGTCAGCTCGCTTCCTATGCATTGGCAGTGACCGGAACAGACGATCCCGAGCTGTACGAGACGGAGCGCTGGGGAAACTTCTCCTATGCGGTCCCTGTCACGCCCGGCCGCTATTCCGTGATGCTCCACTTTGCTGCGCGCCGCAATCTGCCGGGCGAGCCTGCAAACGAGAATGCGGATCACGTGGCCAACACGTTCAATGTCTTCTGCAATGGAAGGACGCTTCTTGAGAATTTCAACCTGGGGGCTGAGGCCGGCAAAATGGATGTGGTCATCAAGCGGTTTGCCGGTCTAGAACCGAATGCGCAAGGAAAGTTGTTGTTTAGTTTTGTTCCAGTCGTGGGGCACGCCACTTTGAGCGGCCTGGAAATAGTTCGGGAGGGCAGAGACCACTAACACAGGTCTCGCGCAATCATAAGCGCTCTAATCAAAAAACATGGGAGCGCGTTTTTGATCCGCGGAAATCTAGGCAGCGCGTTCTTGTGACGAAACAGATAATTGAGCTCATTCTCATTCCGAAATCTACTTCGACAACTTTAGATGATGCGCCTTGTCGTGAATTGCGGCGACCGTAATGCGTGTTTGTCAGACCCATTCATCAACGGAACGTTGACCGAAGACCTAAAGTGCGCTAACGTTTCTAGGGTTTAGTTAAACGTTTTAGGCAGGTGTGGTACGGGCCTCGACAGTAAGAACCAGGCGATGAACGTAATTGCTGGGGGTTTCTGTTGAGGAACTGTATGCACCTGCTTTTTCTTTTGCAGTTCATAAGTTAGGCAGAGCTTCGAAGGGAAGCTGGTGCCAAATTCAAAGAGGCTGCGGCCTGAAGGAGAGTGCGATCGGTAGAAACATTCGGTGAAGACCGAAGTTCCGACTAGGAGAAGCAAGACCGCACGTTCTCAGGCTGCCATAACCGGGCAGTACCACTTCGGAATAGGAGAGCCATATGCACCACGACACCAGACGAAAAAGCTGGTTGTTCCTCCTCCTGCCACTTATGTTTGCGTTAGCGTGTACGCAGCTGTTTGCACAGGCGAACTCAAATATCACGGGCATTGTTTCAGATCAGTCAGGTGCGGTGATCGCGGGAGCGAACATCACGCTAACAGATCTAACTACGGGCGCAACCAAGGCCACCACATCCAGCGAGACCGGCTTGTATGACATGGCGGGATTGAACGCTGGAACTTACAACATGACCGTCGCTGCGAAAGGTTTCCAGACCTTCGTGCAGAACGGAATTGTAGTCAACGTTTCGGCTACCTTCCGTGTCGATCCCAAACTGACGGTAGGCGCTGAATCGACAACCATCACCGTGCAGGCAGATGCGCTCACAGTCCAGAGCGACTCCAACGTAGTCAGCACGCTCATCAGCGAACAGCAGATCACCGAACTTGCGACCGCCAATCGCAACGTGGTGGCCCTCGCAACACTCGGCCTTGGAGTCAGCGGAAACCTGCCAGACTCGAACACGCCCACATCGGTAGGGTCGAGTTTCGCAATCAGCTTCAATGGCCTGAACCAGGCACATAATATCTGGCTGATCGACGGCGGCGAAGCTTATGACCGCGGATCAGGCGGCAAGTCGTCTATGATGCCATCGCAGGATGCATTGGGCGAATTCCAAGTGCTCGCCAGCAACTATCCGCCTGATTACGGTATCTCTTCCGGTGGCACCGTTTCGATGTCGATCAAGAGAGGTTCGCAGGCGTTTCACGGCACGTTGTGGGAATTCGTTCGAAACGACGCCCTTCAAGCGCACAACTACTTCGATTACAACGCATCGACAGGGACTACCAAGAACAAGCCGGAACTCCGTCTGAACATCTTTGGCGGCAACGTCGGCGGTCCATTGTTCATTCCGAACGTCTACAACACCAACAAGCAGCGGACGTTCTTCTTTTACAACCAGGAATGGCGCAAGATCGTGCAGGGCAGCGCTCCCGCCGGCATTCACACCATTCCGGCATCCAACTACATCACCTCGGCGCAGGATTTTACCTATGTCGCTCCGGCCTACAACTCCGGCCACCAGATTGTGGTTCCGAATCCGGCGGCGGGCACCGCGCTGGCGGCAGCGATCGCAGCGGATGGTCTTGTTCCAGGACAGCCGTTCCCGAACAACGTTGTAAAGGCTAACCTGCTTGATCCGGTTTCGTTGCAGTTCATGGCAACTGGCGCGATTCCGAAGGCGAACGTTGATGGTGACCTCCTCTCCATGTCGTCCAAGCAGCCCACGAATGTGCGCGAGGAACTCTTCCGAATCGATCACAACATCAATGACAAGTGGCAGCTCTTTGGTCACTACATTGGCGATTCGGTGAGCCAGACGTACGCCACGTCGATGTGGAGCGGCGACAGCTATCCAACCGTTGGTTCGAACTTCAGCAATCCATCGTGGAGTTCCGTCATCAAGCTGACGGGTTCGATGACTCCTAACGTTCTCGTTGAAGCAGCTTTCAACTTCGACGGCAACAAGATCAACATTCAGCCTTCGGGCACGGCGTTCACCAAGCCCTCTGGCTGGACAGGCGCCTCATTCTTCCCGGCATCAGCAAACGCACTCAATCGTTTGCCAACCATTCAGTTGGGTTCGTATGGAACGCAGTTCGATCCGTGGTCGCAGCCTTGGAAAAACGCGGCATTCGACTATGCCGAGGTCTTTGGTCTTTCTATCACCCACGGCAAGCACGGAATGAAGTTCGGCGGCGGTTATAACCGCTACATCAAGAACCAGCAGCTGTTCGGCAATACGAATGGCAACTTCAACTTCAACGACAACTGGGACACCAAGAACAACAAACCGACGGTGAACGGACTGACCGGCGATTCGTACGTCGACTTCCTGCTCGGTCTCAGCACCAACTACTTCCAACTGCAGGAGCAGGACATCCGTCACTACGTGAACCAGACGGTTTCGGCGTATGCCATGGATAATTGGCATGTGACGAATCGATTGAGCGTGCAGTACGGGATTCGTTACGACGCACTGCCGCACGCGTGGGAGCGGAACAACTTCCTAGCCAGCTTCGATCCGAGACAATATCAGGCTGCCCTGGCTCCGTCGGTTGATCCCGCAACGGGAGCATTCTGCACTGCCGTTACGGCCAACTGCCCGAAGATCAGCGCTGGTCTCCAGACCTACAAAGGCGCGCAGTTCTATATGAACGGCGTCACCATTGCCGGTCAGAATGGCACGCCGGGCGGTATGGTAAAGAACTTCTACAAGACCTACATGCCTCGACTTGGCTTCTCCTATGACCTGACGGGGAACGGCAAAACCGTGCTTCGCGGAGGTTTCGGAACCTTCTTCGAGCGCATGCAGGGCAACGACATTTACAACATTGCGACGGCTGCACCGTTCTCAAACACCCCCAGCCTGAACAATGTGACCTTCGCGAATCCGTTCCTGAGCTGGCAGACTGGCGCCGCATTGTCGCAGTCTCAGTTGCCGGTGGTGCCGCAAGGCATGACGACACTTGATCCGAACTATCCGGCACCAGGTGTCGCGCAGTACAGCATTGGCGTGCAGCGGGAGATCGTACCTTCGCTCATTCTCGCCAGCCAATATGTCGGGAACGTGGGATGGCATCAGAACGTCATTCTGCCGATCAACGAATTCCCGTTGACCACAGATCTGAATACCCGCAAACTTGCGGCGAGCAACCAGCTCACCACAGCCCAGACAACGCTCGCGAGGACATTCCAGGGTTACAACAACATCCGCGAACAAACCAACCAGGCGACCACAAGCTACAACAGCCTGCAGGTTGGACTCCGCCAGCAGAGCCGGCACGGTCTGAGCTTCGAAGTCGATTACACATGGGCGCATCAGATCGACTCGCAGATTGGAAGCGCCGACCTCACTCAGGTCAGCAATCCTTTCAACCTGAAGTATGACAAGGGTTCGGGTAACCTCGACCGTCGTCATATCTTGAATCTCAACTACATCTACGACATTCCGCTCTTCGCTCATTCAAACGGAGTGGCACACAGCCTTCTGGGCGGGTGGACGATCTCCGGTACCATGATTGCGTCGACAGGTTTGCCGTGGGCGGGCAACAACGCGCCGGGCTATGGTGGGTCTGACACCGTGGGTCTGGGGGGCGATTACACAATCCGTCCGGACTTCAGTGGAAAGGTCCAGTATCCGAAGGCGAGAAACGCCAAGGGTGTCTATCAATGGGTATCGCCAGCCGGGTTCTCCGCTCCGCTTCCGCTGTGGAATGGTGGCAGTAACCTGGGCTTCGGGAATGCGCACCGGGACGTTGTCGTAGGCCCTGGCCGCACGAACTTCGGCACGAACATCTACAAGGCGTTCCACATCACTGAAGGAACTCGGTTCGAGTTCCGCGCCGAGTCATTCAATACCTTCAACCACACTCAGTTCAATGCCATTCGCAATAACTTCAGCGGAAGCGACTTCGGTGAAGTCAGCGGTGTGCAGGATCCAAGGACGTTTGAGTTGGGCGGAAAGTTTATCTTCTAGCTCTGCTCGGGCAAAACCAGCGTGGCGCGGCGGCTTAAGGTCGCCGCGCCTTTTTTCTATACCAGCTATTCGGGATAGCTGCTTTGGCCTCATGCAGCTCGAAATGCAACTGCGACTCCGGCGCAAGCTGGTTCGGGTGCGATGCGGGTTAAAGCGGAGTTGCAGCATCTGGCTCTGAGCCAGGCGACACAGAAAAGACCCAACTGTGGAGCACTCGGGGGAAGGCTGATTCTTAAAGACGTTTCTCAAGGCGCTGGGTTGGACAGCGATGCATCTCCGATTTGAAACCCGCCTGGACAAAGAAAGTAAATCCCGCCCTAACAGGTTAGGGCGGGGCATCTGATGTGCTTTATTCAGGCGGTGACGGGTTCGGTGGCGTTTACTTTGACTGGGGTGAGCCAGCCGAAGCGGTCGGGCTTGAGGCCGTTAGCGATGGCGAAGAACTCGTCAGCGATCTTCTTGGTGATTTCTCCGGTCTTGCCGTCGGCGACGAGAATGCGATCGATGGAGCGGATGGGCGTGACTTCGGCGGCCGTGCCGGTGAAGAAGACTTCGTCGGCGATGTAGAGCATTTCGCGCGGAACAGCTTGTTCGACGATGGGAAGGCCGAGATGGCGGGCGATGGTGAGCACACTATCGCGCGTGATGCCGGAGAGGGCGGAGTTTGCGAGCGGCGGGGTGTAGATGACGCCGTTGCGGACGAGGAAGACGTTCTCGCCGGAGCCCTCGCTGACCAGGCCGTTCACGTCGAGGGCGATGCCTTCGACATAACCGTTGGTATCGGCTTCCATGCGGATCAGCTGCGAGTTCATGTAGTTGGCGCCTGCCTTGGCGAGTGCCGGCATGGTGTTGGGGGCGAGGCGATTCCAACTGGAGATACAAACGTCGGCTCCGCCGGTGCCAGCAACGTACTTGCCCCAGGGGAAGTTGGCCATGTAGACCTCGATCGGAGAACCCTTCGGGTTGACGCCGATTTCGCCGTAGCCGCGGAGTACGATGGGGCGGATGTAGCAGGGGGCGATGTTGTTGGCTTCAATAAGGTCGACGACGGCGGCGCATAGCTCGTCGAGGGAAAAGGGAATCTCCATGCGGTAGATCTTGGCGGAATCGATGAGACGCTGCATGTGCTCGGGAAGCCGGAAAACGGCCGAGCCCTGCGGCTGGGCGTAGCAGCGGATGCCCTCGAAGACGCTGGAGCCATAGTGGATGACATGGCTCATGACGTGGATGGTGGCGTTCTCCCAGGGGATCAGATTTCCGTTATGCCAGATGTTGGCGGTCTTGGAGATTGGCATGGGGATTCAGCGAGCTCCTTGTCTCGGCAAATGAGCGAATGCCTTAAGCGTAGCGCGATTGAGGGGGGGCTGTCACGAAAGGCGGGCCGGGCTGTAGAGGCGGGTTCCCGGCTTGCAACGTTGATGCGAGAGGCTATGGATCAGGGAGGGTCTCTGGATTTCGCATCGCTGCGCGTAAGAGAATCCCAAGATGATGACTGGTATTGAGGCTCGGACGTGAGTGAACCAGGAAAGAAGAGACGAGGTCTCGCCCGGCTGACGAAGGAAGAAGGTTTCACCGAGCATCCGTTTGATGTGGAGAACGGGGTGAGGACGAGCGGGATTATTCCGGGACGATTTCTGAAAACAGGACACCGGCACGACCGGCACTCGACGGCTTACTTCGGGGTTGCCCCGTCGGTGTTTCGCGGGCTAATGCGGAGGTGGCAGAGGAGCAGGCCGTGCGCGCCGGTGGAGGAGTTCACGTTTGTGGACGCGGGCGCCGGGATGGGGCGGGCGATGCTGCTGGCTTCGGAACTGCCGTTCAGGAGGGTTAACGGGATCGAGCTGAACCCGGTGCTGGCAGGGATTGCGCGGAGGAATGCGGCGAAGTGGAAGTCGGCCGGACGCGGACGTGCGCCCATGAGTGTGAGAGTCGGAGATGTACTGGAGTTTCGGTTTCCGAAGGGGCCTTGCGTGGTGTTCCTGTTCAATCCGTTTGGGGCGTCCGTGATGCGGCGACTCCTTGTGCGGGTTGCTGAGGTATTTCGTGAGTGGCCCGGTCAGGTGGATCTGCTTTATATCAATCATGAGCAGGAGCACGTGTTTGAAGGGCAGCGTGGATTTGTGCGGCTGTTTTTGGGGCAGGTGAAGCGGTCGCGAGCGGATGCGATTGCAGATCACCGGATCATGGCGAACCAACCGGATGGCGAGTACGAGGCGAGCAATTCTGAGGATTGCTCGATATGGCGGTGGGAAGGGTAGTAGGCGGCTCTAAACACCCAGTGCAAACAACTCTGATCGGTAGCACAAAGTCGAATCGAGACCAGGCAACGGCACAAGATATTCGGCCATGGAGTGCTTGCTTGACAATAACATACAGTAGTAGTAATTGTACCGACAGCAGTATGAGTGAGAAAGCAAATGTCTGCGCCGAAACTATCCAGACTGGAATACGAGATCATGGAAGCGCTCTGGGATCGAGGGGAGGCCTCTCTCCGGGAGATTCAGGAGTCCTTCCCCGCGAAGCGCCGACCTGGGTACACGACGATCCAGACGATGGTTTATCGGATGGAGGACAAGGGAATCGTGCGTCGAGTCAGGAAGGTCGGAAACTTCCATCTTTTCGCGCCGTCGGTGACGCGGGAGGCGGCCCAGCGCCGATTGGTCGATGACCTGCTGGCCCTGTTTGGGGGCCGCTCTCAACTGCTGATGGCGCACTTGATTCAAGGCGGGAAGTTGTCTCTGGAAGACGTGCAAGAGGCGGAGAGGATTCTGCGTCAACATTCCTCGAAGGAGAAGAAGCTATGAACTTCGCCGACTTCTGGAACGAGAGATGGTCAGCAGCTTTTGTAGATCATATGTGGCAGTCGACCCTGGTAATGTTTGTGGCGTGGCTGCTCGCAATTGGGTTGAGACGCAATCAGGCGCGGACACGCTATTGGGTCTGGATGGCAGCTTCGGTGAAACTGCTGGTTCCATTCGCGTTGCTGAGCGCGATTGGAGAACGGCTGCGGCCGACGAGTATGCATCTTTTCAAACCGCCACAAATCACGAGCGCGTTCGTGACAATGGTGCGGCCTTTTGTTGCGACCGCGGGCGGCCCGGAATCAGTTCGACGCACTTGATCGGGCGAGCAGCGGTGATTGCACCGGCTCCTCATCATGGATCTCCGGTGATCGGGATTTGCGTTGTTGCGTGGCTGAGCGGACTGCTGTTCCTGCTTCTGCGCTGGTCGCGGGCGTGGTGGGATATTCGGGGGATAGTGCGATCTGCTTCACCAATCTCGTTAGGGATGGCTGTTTCAGTACTTCTGACAGAGCGCATGATTGAACCTGGGATTGTGGGGATCTTCCGGCCGGTGCTGCTGCTGCCGGACAAGATTATGGATCGCCTCTCTGCTGCACAGCTTCGCACGATTTTGGCGCACGAGAGTTGTCACGTTCAGCGTCGCGACAATCTGACCGCAGCGATCCACATGATGGTGGAAGCTGTCTTCTGGTTCCACCCCGGGGTGTGGTGGATCGAACGGCGGCTCATTGAGGAACGCGAGAGGGCATGCGATGAAGCTGTATTGCAGCAGGGTAATGAACCGGAGACCTATGCGGAAAGCATTCTCAATGTCTGCAAGTTCTATAAGGAGGCTTCTGTTCCATGTGTGTCGGGCGTGACGGGTTCGGAACTGAAGCGGCGGATTCTCCGGATCATGACGAAAAGGGCAATGCTCAAACTAGATTTGAAGAAGAAAGTCCTGTTGGGCGCAGTTGCGGCTGCGGGGATTCTGGTTCCGATCGCGGTAGGCCTGTTTCGGGTGACGGAAGCGCACGCGCAATCCGATAGCGCGAGCCCTAACAGCATTGTTGCGACGTGGCAAGGTGTTTTGCACGCGGATCGGGACCTACATTTTGTGGTCAAAATCACGAGTAGAGAAAATGGCGGACTTCGAGGGATCTTTTACAACATCGATGCAGCGCTCGGCGGGATAAGCGCGGTATCTACAACGCTGAAAGGTTCGCTGCTGAAGCTAGAGCTTCCGTTTGCCACATTCGAGGGAACACTGGATCCGGATGGACGACGGATCGAGGGAAAGTGGACGCAGGGGCAGAACTCACTTCCGCTTACTTTTGCGCGCGCCACGAACCACACCGCATGGACAATCCCGCAGCTCCCGCCGCGCACGACTCCCATGGCTGCTGATGCGAACCCGACATTTGAGGTCGCTACCATCAAGCCGAGCAGGCCGGATGAGCACGGCCCGAGGTATGACTTCCGTGGGCGCCGGTTTTCAGTGATACACGCATCGCTGGGCGATCTTCTCAAGTTCTCGTACGGCCTTCAACAGAGCCAGATCGCGAACGCGCCAGATTGGGTCAACAGCGAGAGTTTTGATATTGCAGCCGAGCCTGACGGAGCGGGAGAGCCAAGCATTAAGCAGTGGGAATCAATGGTGAAGAAGCTTATGTCCGACCGCTTCCAGCTTAAGTCCCATTTCGCGAAACGGGAACAGAACGTGTACCTGCTCACCGTGGCAGGAGCGGGCGCAAAGCTTGCGAGAAGCCAGAGTGACCCTGACACGCCGAGTGGAATGGGATTTGGGCCGCCAGGGAACTTTGGTGCGACAAACGTTACGATGGCGGAGATTGCCAGCGCATTGGGACAGGGCGTTCTGAACCGGCCGGTGATGGACCGGACAGAACTACCGGGTAGATTTGATCTACGCTTGACGTGGACACCCGATGGATCGGCGAGCGAGACGGGAAGCGTCGACAGCGCTCCAGGGTTTTTCACCGCAATTCAGGAGCAGCTAGGGCTGAAAGTGGTGTCCAGCAAAGCTCCTGTTGATGTTCTCGTCGTCGATCGAGTGGAGAAGCCGTCGGCAAATTGACCTTGAGGAGCACGAACTGCGGATCCCTCGACTCCCTGCGGTCGCTCGGGACGAGAGGCGGTGTGGTGGGCTGGTGTGTGGCTGAAAGTAGTTTGGATCGGTCGTTGAGCTCGGCGGAATTTGTTGACGAATCGAGGCTGGTAAGGAAAGCTGATTCGGAAGGCGGAGCAAGTTGAGCTGATCGTGAAGAGACGGGTACGGATCTCTGCCTCGGGAAGTGGGAGTACTGAATTGAGAGAGCCGCACCTGGTACTGGGGATTGGGGAGTTGTTGTGGGACATGCTGCCTGGCGGGAAACGGCTGGGCGGCGCGCCGGCGAACTTCAGCGTGATGGCGGGACGATTGGGGAGCCACGCGGTGATTCTGAGCCGAATCGGGCGGGATGATCTGGGGCGCGAAGCGGTGCGGCTGCTGGATCCGCTGCCCGCGGACACGGCATATCTACAGATCGATACGGCGCACGAGACGGGACGGGTTACGGTCTCGTTCGATGACGGACAGCCGGAGTACACGATTCATAAGCCAGCGGCATGGGATTCGCTGGAACTGTCGGACGCGTGGGTGAAGCTGGCAGAGAGAGCGGATGCGATCTGCTTTGGTTCGCTTGCCCAGCGAAACGTGGAGGCGCGGCAGACAATTCAGACGCTCGCGGCGCAGACCCCTTCGCGATCCGTGCGGGTTTTCGATGTGAACCTGCGTCGGCCCTATTACTCGAGCGAGGTGATCCAGGAGTCTCTAGAACTGGCTACAGTGATGAAGATGAATGATGCTGAGGTGCCGCTGGTTCTGGCGCTGTTGGGAATGCCGGTGGAGAGCGAAGGGCAGCCGGCGCACTTGCGTACGGGGGCGGAGCGATTGCTGGCGGAGTTTCCGACGCTGGAGATGGTGGCGATTACGCGCGGTCCGCATGGAAGCTTGCTGGTGAAGCGGGAGGAGTGGCACGAGCATCCGGGGTTTCCCGCGCGGGTGGCGGACACCATCGGAGCAGGAGATGCGTTTACGGCGGCGTTGACGCACTACATGCTGCGGGGAGCGGAGCTAGCCGTTTTGAATGAGGCGGGGAACCGGTGGGGGAGCTGGGTCGCATCGCAGAGCGGGGCTATGCCGGCTCTGCCGTTGGAGGTCAGGAACGGGATTGAGGCGGCGATTGGATATCGGGCGTGAAGGTCGATAGGGGTGGTGATTGCGAACCCTTCCTCTCTATATCCCACCCTAAACCTTCTTGGCGGACGATTTTCGGGATTGGCGCTGACCGTGACTTTGCCTCTTCGAGAAGGACTTCGACTGAATTATTCGCAGCGAAGAGCAGCCATGGGGTCGATGGCGGTGGCGCGGCGAGCGGGGATGACGCAGGCAAGCGCGGCAACAGCGATGAGAACGAGCGATACCGTCAGAATCATGAGAGGGTCGCGCGCGCCGCTCTCGATCCAGCGCGCGATCAGCCGGTTGAGGCTGAAACTCAGGACCAATCCAGCAACGATTCCGATCCCTACGCTGGTTCCGGCCGAGAGTCCGACCAGGCTGAGTACATCGCGACGTCGCGCTCCGAGAGCGACGCGGACGCCGAGTTCGCTTGTCCTCTGCAGCACGGTGTAGGAGACGACACTGTAAAGGCCAACTGCGGCGAGAGACAATCCGAGTAGAGCGAATGCTCCGAAGAGAATGGAAATGAGCCGTCCCCGTTCAAATTCGGGTTCGTGCTGGATCCAACCTTGGAGGTCGCGGATATTTCCTCCGACCTGCTGGTCGGGATCGATGGTAGCGATTTGCTGTCGAATGCTGTGAAGCTGTGCAAGAGGCGCGCCCTGGGTTCGAACCAGGACCTGCGTGAAAGGTGGCATCACCAGCGTGTAAGGTGCGTAGACTGCGGGCGCGACGGGCTTGCCGAGTCCGTCGTCCAGCGAATCGCTTACGACGCCGATGATCTGGAGCCAACCGGTGATTCCTTTTGCGGCTAAAAGCATGGGAGGGAGAGTGCCGAATTCGGGGACGCGGATGGCATGTCCCACGGCATCTTCTCCGGCGAGATAGTGACGCGCGAAAGCCTGATTGACCAGCACAAGAGCAGCGCCACGGGAGATCTCGCTTTGGTCCCAAAGGCGCCCGCTGCGGAACGGGATTCGCAAGGTGGAGAAGTACTCGGAGCTGACGAATTCGATGTGCGCCTCCTGCGCCTGGGCGGCCGGCTTGCGGAGAATCTCAATGCGCAGCGGAAAGCCGCTGTTGGGCGGAGTGGCATTGGTGGAGATTCCGGCGGAAAGAACGCCGGGAGTGGTCGCGATCTTGTCGCGAAGCTGGGCAATGTAGCGGGCGCGATCTGACCACGTGGTATGCGCGGCTTCGCCGATGGGAATGATTAGGGACATCGTGTTCTGCGGCTCATAACCCAGTGGAGTGTTGTTCATGCGGACGAAGCTCTGGATTGCGGCGCCGGCTGCTGTCATCAACAGGAGAGTAAGAGCGATCTGTCCCGCGATGAGTGCCGAGTGTAAGCGCCGCCCCTTTATGCTTCCGGTAAGGCGGCGAGTGCCGGCCTGCATCACCTGGCTGATCTCGGGTCGTGACGACTGCAGCGCTGGGAAGAGACCGAAGACAATCCCGCTGAGAAGCGCCAGACCGACACTGAAGAACAGAACAGGCAGGTTGATGTGGAAGTCGGCTTCGTAGGGATAGGAGTGGTCGGGAAGCCTCGGGACAATAAAACGGATCGACTGATAGGCGACGAGTACACCCAATCCCGCACCGATACCGGATAACAGCAATGCCTCGGTGAGGAGTTGGCGGACGATGCGAATATGGCTCGCGCCAACGGCGGAGCGGACAGCAAACTCGTGTTGCCGGGCTGTACTCCGGGCGAGCAGGAGAATCGAGACGTTGCCGCACCCGATCGCGAGCAGGAGGGCGACCGCCCCGAACAGGAGGTACATCGTCTTCTTGAGATCGCGGGTGTAGGTATCAGCCATTCCGCGCACGCTGATCTTGAATTGCTTCGGAAAAACATTTGGTGTTTGCTTGTCGAACTGCTGAAAGAGAGGAGTGAACTCAGCGGCAGCTGCTTCGAAACTGACGCCCGGCTTCAGCTTGATGTCCGGACCGTACCGATGCGTTTGGTCGGATTGCATTTTCAGCGGGATGTAGACGTCTCCATCTCTCCAAGTAAAGCGAACCGGCATCACGCCCAGGATCGAGTAAGCCTTGTGGTTGAGTTGAATAGTTTTCCCAACAACCGTGGGATCGCCGAGGTAATGCCTTTGCCAGAACTTGTAACTCAAGACCGCGACTGGCTGGGGATCCTGCCCATCGGGATCATCGGAGGGCATGATGTAGCGGCCGAGGAGAGGTGGAAGCCCGAGGAACTGGAAGTGGGATCCCGACATTTCATCGACGATCACATCGTCGGGTACGCCACTGCCAGTGACCGTTTGGTTCGTGTAGTTAGATACGACCACGTCCTCGACGGCATTGGCTTGGCGCAGTTGCCGAATCTGCGGGCCAGTGAGGTCCCAGGTGCCTTCGTGGCCGGCGTTGTCAGTAATCCATACATGACAGATCCTCTCGATGCCGGCATACGGCCATGGGTGAAGGACAGCGTCATAAAGGATGCTGTAGACCGCAACCGTGGCACCGATGCCGAGGGTAAGGGAAAGGATCGCAGTGAGGGAAAAGGCTGGATTGCGGAGTATCTGTCGAAATGCAAAGCGCAGATCCTGGAGCACAAGTTGCATTGCTGCCTCCGTTATCTGGAGAAAAGGAGAGAGCCCCCCGGATGTTCAATCGTAAGCATTCCAGCTTCCAACTTATTGGCCGGCCGACGATGTCCGTTGAGCGCGATGTGTGAGAGAAAGGCTTGGCCTAAGTACATGACTCTCACGCTATGACGCTCAGAGGAGAAAGTCACTCTGAAATTTCCAGGTGAGAAGAGAACCGGCTACGGTTGTTCGAATGTCCGTTGCCGGGCATGCCTGTTCGGAAGTGAACATCATTTGGTGGGTGGAAATGAATCTGAGCGAGAGGAATCGTGGGGCGGCAATTTGAGAAATGAGTGTGAGCGGGCGCTAGGCTCGAAGATCGTTTGCTACTCGCAGGATGTCTGCCGCGGTTCTGGCGTCGAACATCGAATTGAGTTCCGGATGAGTCAATGGGATTTCGACGACGTTGACCAGGCGAGGAGTGCCGGCGACTAACTGGTGGCACAAGAGGCGGCCGCGGGTTGCGTTGGTGAGGTGCAACTCGTAGTTCACGCCGTTGATCTTGATGGACCGTTTTCTATCTGTATTGGCTACCCAGCGGGGACGCAGGGAGGTTGATGGCGAGAGCATGTGTGCCTCAGAGGAACTGAGAGATGATCTCAAGTTTGCAGGCAACAGGCATCTGATTTCGCGGTGCTGGCAGTTACTTCGGTCCTGTTGTTCCGTCTCGCATCTCCTAGAGATATGGGCATCCAGCCGAGAGCGGGTGAAGGTTGACACAAAGGATGAGAGTTATTCGCATACCCACCCCAAGCTGAAGAAAACGCTTGGGGTCCAGTGCACTCAGAAACACCGTAATGGTTAAGAACGGTTGAGGAACATAGATAAGACCTCCCCGGTCATTTTGCGGGACAGTTTTTGGTGCCGGTATCAGCGACGCTGGCGATGAGCCATTTGCCGTCGACGCGGACGAGATTGAAAAGGTCGGTTCCGCAGTGATCGACCTTGCCGTCGACGAGGAAGTCGAAGGGCGCCCAGACGACGGCGAGGTCGTTGTCGATGCGGACGAGGGGATCGTGGATGCGCTCTTCGATTTGATTCTTGCCCGGTTTGCCGACGCGGTCGGCGAAGGCATCGAAGGTCATCTGCGCGGGCTTGCCGTCGCGCATGAGCACCATGGTTCCGCGTGGGAGTGTGGGGGCTTTGATGGCGGCGGCGTCGCGTTTTGACATGCCGTCGAACATAGCGTGGATGGGAGCGAGAACAGCTTGTTCTTCGGCTGATTGGGCGAGGACGGAAGTGGCGGCAAGTGTGGCGACGATCGCTGCGAAGAGGATGTGCTTGGCGCGGTTTGGCATGGTGGACATTGTAGCTGGATGCGAGTACCTGCTTGAGTTCAATTCCCGTCCCCAGGACGGGCATCCGGCGAGTGCCTCGTGTTCTTTCGCTTGATTCTCCGGTCGAGCACTTTCGCTTCAAGAGTGTCGGAAGAGAGTGTCAGGTTCCTCCACTTCGGTCGCAGTGGCGACCTCCCCCGGGAATGACACACATACCTCGTCAGTCAGCCTTTTTGATAGTTGATATGTATAGACATTTGTCGACAAAGGGAATGGCATTCTTCTAGTGTCATGGAGGGGGAAGAGCGGAGATTGCGGCTCTGAAGGCGACGAATGCCACGAACATGTAAACCGGCTGGCAATCTCATGCCGCCTGGAGAGAGCGAGGGGGCTCAGAGACAGTCGAAACATCGGCGCGTTTACGAACATCTGCTGGCGAGCATCGAGTCAGGGGCGCTGAAGGAGGGCGACCGGCTGCCGAGCGAGGCGGAGTTGGGGAAGATGTTTGACGCGTCGCGGATTACCGTTGCGAAAGCTGTGAACGACCTGCAGAGGATGGGGCTGGTGTCGCGTCGGCCGGGAGCGGGGACGCATGTTCTGGGCGAGCAAAAGCAGAGTGGTCGAACATTTGGACTGCTCATTCCGGAACTGGGGCTGACGGAGATCTTTGAGCCGATCTGCAACGGGATGATGCGGGCCCAGTTTGCGAAGCCGGATGCGCTGCTTTGGGGGAATTCATCGGCATCTGTCGAGGACAGCGCGAAGGCAGCCGAGGAGATGGTGGAGTCGTTCATCGCGAAGAAGTTGGCGGGGGTGTTCTTTGCGCCGTTGGAGTTGACGAGCGAGAAGGACTCGGCAAATCGGCGGATTGCGCGGATGCTGGACCGGGCGCAGATTCCGTTTGTGCTTCTGGACCGGTGCTACATGCCATACCCGGAACGATCGGCTCACGACATGGTGGGAGTGGATAACCGGCGAGCGGGGTATATCGCTACTGCGCATCTGCTGGAGCATGGCGCGATGAGGCTGGTGTTTGTGGGCGAGGAGCGAACGGCGAATACGGTGGATGCCCGGATCACGGGATTCTACGAAGCGCTGCGAGCGCATGGGGTGCGCCCGGAGTGGCAGGCGGTGTGGCGGGGAAGCGCGGCGGACGAGGCGTTTGTACGGCGAATGGTGGACGCGGCGCTGCCGGAGGGAATTATCTGCGCGAATGATTTGACCGCGGCGCGGCTGATGCAGGCGCTGATAGGGCTCGGCGTGCGGATTCCGCACGAGGTGCGGATTGTGGGGATGGATGACGTGCGGTACGCGAGTTTGCTGCCGGTTCCGCTGACGACGGTTCACCAGGATTGCGCGGGGATCGGGGCAGTGGCGATGGCGACGATGCTGCAACGGCTGGAGCAGCCGAAGTTGCCGATACGCGATGTGCTGGTGCCGGTGCGGCTGGTGGTGAGGGGGTCGTGCGGGGGGCATGGGAAGAAGGAACACGCTGCGGAGACCGAATTGGAAGATTAAGATTCCGGCGAGTCGTCACTATCACGCGTACTGATCGTCAAGACGGTAGAGGGGAATGCACAGTGTTCGCATCGGTGCCCTCCGGATCGACAAAATATTTATCGATTCCCAGACGACGGCTGCGATCTTAGCTCGCTGTGTTGAGCCACTCGCGGCTGGATGCGGTTCAGAACGAAAGGGCCAGTGGAATGATCTCGCCCTGGCTGCCCCTTAGATTCAGCGTGAACTCGACTTCAGAGACACTCGCGCCAGCCTCGCACTGATCCTGGTCGGCCGCGAAACACACCCCGGCCGGCAGCAATGCCGGGGAATGGGAAAAATAGCTGCGGGTGTCTCGACTCCGCTGAGCTCCGCTCGACATGATGGTTCGTAATGATGATGTTTGTTGACACGAGAACTAGATTGTCGCAAGTGGGCGTTGTTTTAAAGGTTCAAAGAGAGTCGGTTTATTAGAATAGCCGCACTGTGATTATCAACCTGGCACGACGGGCGCATGACCATAACTGGGAGCTCGATCCGATTACGCGATCGCTGCTGGACACAGACTTCTACAAGCTGCTGATGCTGCAGTTTATCTGGAAGCATTTCCCTCGCACCCGGGCGACGTTTACGCTGATGAACCGTTCGCATGAAGTGCGGCTGGGCGAAGTTGTGGATGTGCATGAGCTGCGGGAGCAGCTCGAACATACGCGCAAGCTGCGGATGCATAAGTCTGAAATGATCTGGCTGGCGGGCAATACTTTCTATGGAAAGCGAGGAATCTTTGAGCCTGCGTTTCTGCATTGGCTTGAGCATGATTTCCGGCTGTCGGATTTCGAGCTTGGGGTGACGGACGGGCAGATTTCGCTGCAGTTCGAAGGGCTGTGGACCGACACGACCATGTGGGAGATCTACGCGCTGTCGGCCATTGATGAGCTGAAGACTCGGGCAAACTTGAAGAAACTGTCGGAGCTCGAGCTGGACATTATGTACGCGCGGGCGAAGACGCGGCTGTGGGAGAAGATGGCTCGGCTGTATGGGGTGCCGGGGCTGACGGTGAGCGACTTCGGGACGCGTCGGCGGCACAGCTTTCTGTGGCAGGACTATGTTGTGACGGCGATGAGGGATGTGCTGGGAGGCACGTTTGTGGGGAGCTCGAATACGTATCTGGCGTATACGCACGATCTGGAGGCAATAGGCACGAATGCGCATGAGCTGCCGATGGGGATGGCGGCGCTGGCGGAGAGCGATGAGGAGCTGAAGCAGGCGCAGTACAAGATGCTGGAGCTGTGGCAGCAGACGTACCAGGGAGAGCTGCTGATCATGCTGCCGGATACGTTTGGGACGACGCAGTTTCTGGAGGGCGCGCCGGAGTGGGTGGCGAACTGGACCGGTCAGCGCATCGACAGCAAGAATCCGTTTGAGGCGGGGGATGAGTACATCGCGTGGCTGGAGAAGCGCGGGCGCGATCCGCGGACGAAACGGCTGATCGCGTCGGACGGGCTAGATGTGGATTCGATTGTGGCGCTGCATGCGTACTTTGGAGGACGGATTCAGAATCGTGCGAAAGTGACGGAGTTTCGCGCGGCCGCGGATTTCGCGGATCCGAAGAGGTGGCTGCCGGAGAACCGTATCCGGTTCAGTTCGGGCTGGGGAACATATCTGACGAATGATTTCCGTGACTGCAATCCGCAGGGAAACGACAGCTTCAATCCGGTGAGCCTCGTTTGCAAGTTGAGCGAGATTGATGGGCGGCCGGCGGTGAAGTTGTCGGATAACTATCAGAAGGCGATGGGGCCGCCGGCCGAAATTGAACGATATCGAAGGGTGTTCGGGACGGCTGGAGTTGCGAATGTGCCGGTTTGGGTTTGAGCCGATGATCACAATTTTCAGTGCAGGGGTTGACGGAATTGTGAGTTCCAGCAGAGGCTAGATGAATCCCCTTGAAGGAGAACGGATCTTGAGAAAGCTTTTTGTGTTGGCCGCGGCAGTTGTATGTCTGATGATGGGTAGCTCGTATGTGCATGCCCAGGATGGGGCAGGGAGCAACGGAATTAATGGGAAGTGGCATTTTGTGCTGGCCACTCCTGGTGGAGATCGGGAAGTGGATGCCGATTTCACGGTGGATAACGACGGGAACGTGACTGGGAAGTGGGGTCCTGCAGATGTGGCGGGTACGTATAAAGAGGGCAAGCTGGCTCTCAAATTTCCGTTCACGTCCGATGAAGTAGGGACGACGGCGGATATGAGTCTCGATGGGAAAGTGGACGATGCAGGTGCGCTGGGAGGGGACTGGGCCTTCTCGGAGTACAACGGGACTTTCCAGGCGAAGCGTCCCGAGGCGGCTGCACCTGCGGCTACTCCGGCTGCGGGAGCTGAGGCTCCAGCGACCACGCCGGCAACCGAATCAAAACCGCAATGAAGTTTGCGGGGGAATCAGGGGCCAGCTCCTGCTCGGGCTGGCCTTTTTTCTGTGTTTACAAATCGATGAAGAAAGTTGTTGCCTGGGGGATAATCATCTACTTACAATAAATGAGTGAGCAGTCGCTTATAGGAGAAAGTTTGGCAAGACCGAGGAGCGACAAGAAGCGTCAGGCGATTCTCGATGCCGCCGTGGAGTTGTTGGCGGATCGGGGGATTGGTTACGCGCCCACATCGGCCATTTCGTCCGCGGCAGGTGTAGCAGAGGGGACGCTGTTCACCTATTTCAAAACCAAAGACGAGCTACTCAACGAGCTGTATCGCGAGATGCGGAAGGAAATCGACCGGGAGATGGCCGATTATCCGTTCAGCGCGGATGTTCACACGCGTCTTCGTTTTGTTTGGGACCGCTTTCTTGACATGGCAGAGAAGTATCCGAAGCGCCTGAAAGTGCAGCAGCAGTTGCGTTCATCAGGGAGGCTGCTGAAGGACGCGGAAGCTCCGAACATGGTGATCAAGGAGCTGCTACAGACATCGAGGGAAGGTGCGGAAGTAGGAGGGCTCGATGGAGCTTCGCCGGAGTACCTGGTGCTAATGTTTCGGGCGCAGGCGGAGGCGACGGCGGAGTTTATTGCGGCGCATCGCGAGATGGAGTTGGAGAGTCGCGAATTGGGATTCAAGCTCGTGTGGAGAGCTTTGGCGGGTCAGTAGTTCAGGGCTACACATGGGTGACTTGTCATTCATGAATTGTGAGATTTAGGAGTTGTAGACGTCGTGCAAGAAAATAACGGGTCGCAGCGCCATTCTGCGACTAACTTCCCTCCGGAAACGGGCAAACTGGCAGTCATCACGTGTTCAACCAGCGGCATTGGTTTTGATATCGCATTGGCGTTGGCGCGCGCAGGAGCGGATGTTGTCCTGACTGGACGGCAGACAGCAGAAGGTCACGAGGCGTTGACGAGGATTCGGCCGATGGCTCCTCATGCGCTGGTTCGATTCGAGAAGCTTGATATCGCCAGTTTGAATTCGGTTGCAGATCTTGCGAACCGTCTAGTTGCGGCGGGTCGACCTGTAGATCTGCTGATGAATAACGCGAACACTCTGGTGCTGCAGAATCGACAACAGACGGGCGATGGATTTGAACTGCACCTGGCCACAAACTTTCTGGGGCATTTTGCGTTAACTGCACGACTGCTGCCGCTGCTACGGGCGAGCAAGCAGGCGAAGGTGGTGCAGCTGACCAGCACAGGAAGACACCATGGGGAGATTCATATGCTGGACCTGCAACTGCAGAGCGAGTACACACCGCTGAAGGCTTACAGCCAATCGAAGCTGGCGATGATGATCTTTGCGGTCGAGTTGCAGCGGAAGAGCGATGAGAATGGCTGGGGGATTACCGGGACGTCTGCGCAGCCAATCGGACCACACGCAGCCTTGCTGGCCAATGCGACGGAGGTGACTCCGTCGATGGGTTGGTACCGGAGAGCGCTCGGGCTCGTGCCGAATCAGGCGGCGGGACGGGATGGCGGCGGGACAGTGGAGAATATGTTGGCGAAAGTGCCAGAACCACCGGCCAAGAGCCTTGCCGAATTAATTGGTCCGCCGGCTCCGGAAGCTGTCGATATGCGGGTGCTCGACTCGGTGATGGGGAAGAAGATATGGGACGTGGCAACGCTGTTGACTGGAGTGAAATGGCCGGGTGCCCGCGAAACTGCTGAGGAGGCATTTTCGAACTAACTGCAAGAAATTGCAGACGTGGCGAGTTCTTACCAGGTAAAAATCCTAGTTACATGCGTGCAATGATTGTTGCTAGTCTGCTTCCACTTCCGTGGAGAGCGACTCGTGGAGCAGGGTTTTACGCATCGACTGAATCGTGCTGCCGGGACTATGGATTCGATCTGCCATCGATGCTTCGCGACCGTTGCAACAGCGACGGTTGAGGATGATCTCGAAGCAGCAGAGCACAGGCATACGTGCGATCCGGAAATCAAGTTGCGTTTCGATTTGCTCTCGGAGGCAGCAAAGCTGCAGGTGAATCTAGGCCATTAGATTCGCTCGCCTTCAAACCCTGGCGAGCGTGCTACCGTACTGCCCGCTGTTGCGGAACCCAACCCACGTAACGGCGGGCAGAAGCGGGGATATTCCCAAATACAAACGAGAATGGCGCACTATTGAGGCGGAGCCGAGGTGGACGTGTCCTGCGGCGGGGCGGGGGGCGGGACAGGCTTGTTTTTCGCGCGGAGCCAGGCGATCAGGTCTTTGACTTCGTCATCGGTGACGGAGTCCTGGAACGGCGGCATCTTCTGACCGCCGTTCAGGATCTGGTTGGTGATCTTCTCGTTGGTCCAGGTTTTGTCTTTCCAGAGATCTGTGACAGCTGGGCCCTTTTTCGCGCCTTGTCCGACGGGGCCGTGGCAATAGGTGCAACCTTTTTCGCTGAAGAGGGCAGCGCCAGTTTTCGCAGAGTCGTCAGGGTTTGAAGGTGTGGTGAGGGCGGGAAGTGCAGGTGAGAGGATCAGTTCCAGGGTGAGGATGGAGAAAAGAAAGACGCGGGACATCACGGGTTTATTTTCTCACGGGTGCTGCGAGTTGGGGCTGACGGGCTCTACGCGATGAGGCATGTACCACCTGGCCTTGAGAGCGGCCGGGTGAGTTCTGTCTATTCAGTGCTCATCAAGCTGAGACTGCTGACTTGTTTGATTTCTATCACTTCTTGACAGGAAGCTGTACAATCTGTGCGGTTTCCAAAAAGAGCTAATCATTCCCCCTTTGCCAAATGCATGTCGTCCGCAGGATGCGAACGATTTCACAAGGGTGCCGGAAAACCGCAACCGGCCTCTACCACGGAGGTGATATGCGAATGAACAACCGTCTGCTTTGGGTCGCGCTATTCTGTATGCCTTTTCTTTACGGCGCAAGTTCGCTGGCTCAGAGTCCTTTTGATGGGACCTGGAAGAATGAGCCATCTAAAGTAAAACGAGATCCCAAGCCAGTCGTGGAATACATTGCCCAAGGCTGGTACCACTGTGAAAGCTGTGTTCCTCAGTGGACGGTGAAAGCCGACGGCACCGATCAGACAGTGTCGAATCAAGAAGTCGATACTATGAACATCAAGGAAGTTGATGCCAAAACGGTTTCTGTTGTGGGCAAGAAGGATGGGAAGGTCGCATTCGAACAAACTGTTACGGTGTCCGCTGACGGCAAGACTCTCACCGTGAAAGGGGTTGGTCACCCGCCCAACGGCGATAAGCCCGTGGAATACACCACGATGTTGAAGCGCGTTGGAACTCCGCACTCAGATGTGCACGCCACGTCGGGCAGGTGGATGGTGGTGAGTGGACAGGCAAGTGAGAATGCCCAGATGACCACGTACAAGGTGGAGGGGGACGAACTGAAAATGTCGAGGCCCACGGGCGAGTCGTACACCGCGAAATTTGACGGCAACGATTATTCCGTGACGGGATCCTATGGTTACGACCAGGTCTCGCTTAAGCGCGTCAATCAAAACTCATTTGAGGAGACGGACAAGCTGAAGGGCAAGGTGGTCGAGGTGGATACGTGGACAGTTTCAAAAGACGGCAAAACGCTGACTGTCGTGGCCGTTGAAAAACCGAGCGAGAGAACCAATACCTTTGTTGCAACCAAGGTGGCCGCAAAGAAGTAATCAGGGGCACAACGTCTGTACGTTTGGGACTCGGAAAGTTTGAAGCCATCGGCATCGCGCATGGCTCGCGCTCTGCGCGTCGTCGTTTAGAAGGGAACATTGGGACGAATGGAATTCCTTTATTTTGGGAAGTAGATGTTGATCGAACAAGTGTCTGCGTTGGAGGTGATGATAACGCTGCAAGGATCGGATGTTACACCAGCCATTGTGACGAATCCCCCAGCCTCGCGGGCATTCAACTTAGGTAAGCAATTGGCGGTTACTGACTGGCGATTGTGCAGGAGGGTGGTTCGGGCTATAACTCAGCAAGCTCTTCGTACTGCTGACAATTATGGCAAACGCTCCGAAGTTCTCTCATCGCCTGAATCAGATGGCACGGTCGATTCTATATGCCATAGGTGTTTCGTAACTGTTGCTACGGAACAGACTGAGTCTGACCTGCCATCCAAAGAATACTCACACGCCTGCAATCGCGCAGTGGTTGAGAGGTATCTCGGACTGGCCCGGCAGGCAAGGCGAAGACAGCACCGCTTTTCGGGACGGGGTGACTGATCGCCATCCCTAAAACGACGGCCGTTTCCGGCCCGTTACGGTCGTTGTAGTCCGTACGATCCGCCATTGAAGCTTCAGGAGCGATGGCGGGCTGTATCGGGCATTGATCACGACACTCGTGAGTGATACGGACTAGTCTTCGAGTTCGGCGGGGACCAGGCTGAATTTTTTCAACTTGTAGCGGAGGGCGTCGCGGCTGATGTCGAGCAGGCGCGCGGCGTTCGACTGATTGCCGTTGGCCTGGCTCATGGCGAGCTCGACCATGGAGTGCTCGACTTCTTCGAGAGAAGTTCCGCCTTCAGGAATGTAGAGGCGAGGAAGGGAGCGGCCGTTGGGAAGACGGCGTCCGGCGTCGGGCGGAGAGGTCTGTTCGAAGAGGGTGCGGCCATTCGATTCGCCGACTGAGAAGGGAAGATACACAGAGCGCAAATACGATTCTTCTTCGAGGATCATGCCGCGCTCGATGGTGTTTTTAAGTTCGCGGACATTTCCGGGCCAGTTGTGGCTGAGGATGAGGCTGCGGGTTTCACCGGTGAGGCCGCGGATGGATTTTTTGAAGCGACGGTTGTAGCGATCGATGAAGAAATCAACGAGGGGGAGGATGTCTTCTTTGCGATCGCGCAGCGGCGGGATGAAGATTGCGATAATCGCGAGGCGATAGAAGAGATCCTGGCGGAATTGGGACTCGCGGACCGCTTTTTCAAGGTCGCGGTTGGAGGCGGCGATGACACGGACGTCGACCTGGATATCGCGCAGACCGCCGACGCGGCGGATGACCTGGTCTTCGAGGACGCGGAGGAGCTTGGCCTGGAGGACGGGTGAGAGCTCGCCGATTTCATCGAGAAAGAGGGTACCGCCGTCGGCCGCTTCGAAGAGGCCCTTCTTCATCTGCTTGGCGTCAGTAAATGCACCTTTCTCGTGGCCGAAGAGTTCGGCTTCTATCAGGGTTTCGGGGATGGCGGAACAGTTGATGGCGACGAAGGGCTTGTCGCGTCGGGCGCTCTCGTAATGAAGGGCTTTGGCGATGAGGTCTTTGCCGGTGCCGCTTTCGCCTTGGATCAGGATGGTGGAGGCTTCGCAGGAGGCGACCTTGCGGACGAAGTTCATCAGCTCGGTCATTTTGGGGGAGACGCTGACGATGCTTTCGAAGCCGACACCGGGGCGAGGGCGGCCCAGCCTGCAACCGCGTCGTCCACCTCGGCCGCGAGCCGCGGCTCCGGCAGGTGGGCGGCGTCCCACGCCTCCCAGGCCGGGACCGCCGTCTCGAACGTGGCGTCGCCCGTGTCGATGCCCTCGGCGTAGATCGCCGCGACCGCCGGC